>JAESFN010000132.1_pt1 | contig 125162 bp, 118 predicted proteins | sample 9269411 | NCBI WGS metagenome assembly JAESFN01 (sample SAMN14505399, study PRJNA617100) | algae metagenome | isolation source: Iphinoe sp. HA4291-MV1 and co-occurring heterotrophs from trail next to... | place: USA: Maunawili Falls, Hawaii | collected 2009-07-25
CCAGGTGTGTTCGGTGCTGGGGTAGGGCGGGGTGTCGAATCCGGTGACGCGGATGGCGTTGTTGACCAGTTCTCCGAGTAGCTTGGCGTCGATGACGTCGGCGGGGGGTGGCGACATGGCGTCGAGTTGTTCGGGTGCTACTTCGGCGAGGTATTCCCGTTCCGCCGGGGTGGGTATCCAGTCGACGCGGATGAGTGCGTGGAAGTGGATGACGCCGCGTTTCTGGTATTCGGCGACCTTGCCGAAGGAGGCGCGTAGGCCGATACCGTAGGGGCGGCCCAGTCGTTTAAGAGACCGATTGAGAGCTTGAGTGGTGTAGCGCCACAGTTCCCCGGCCCAGGAATGCCACACGACGTGGTGGGAGTAATCGTAGCAATCCATACACAGCGGGCGGCCCAGGATCGGGGAGTTCTCGGTGTGCCGCTGTGTGCAGGACATGAGCCGGCCATGCGGACACAACACGGCTTTGCGGCGGGGATGGCAGGGTCGAGCCTGTCCGGTGGCCGGATTGACCACTCGGGTGTGGGTGGGCCCGAACGAGGGGGCGGTGAGGGTGGCGAACACGGCCGGGTGCTCCCGGACGGATTCGGGGACGCCTTTGCCGCCGACGAGTCCGGCTTTGATGAGTTGGTAGGTGTCGGCCCGGTAGGTCTCCGCACAGGGTGGGCACACACTCGCGCGGCGATCCCCACAGGGGAGGTACACGACCCCGTCTGGCATGTCGTGGGTGTGCCGGGTACCCACCACGGCCCCGGAAGCCGAGTCAACGGTGTGGACGGCCCCGGTGAGTCGGACCGGGCGGACGCAGCCCCCGGCGGAGGTGATGTGGTCGAGCCACCGTGCGTGAGCCCGCGTTCCGGCCCCGGGACGGCGCAACACACCACGCTCGGCAAGGCGGGGGTGTAGACCGGCCCGGGGACGGGCCGCAGGCTCAGCGGCGACGGTAGCGGTCATGGAGGGGTCAGTTCCTCCACCGGTGATGCCCAGACAGGGCCGGGTCGAGGTAGACGGCATGGGCGTGGAGCCCGGCGGCCAGGTCGTCGGCCAGGGCCGGGGTCAGGGCGATGTCCAGTGGGCACCGCAGGTGGGTGCGGGTGGTGGTGGCGAAGTGCGCGGTGAGCAGCACCCGTCCGTGGTGGATGGACGCGGCGAGGTTGACCAGCTCGGTGGCTTCGTCGAGGCCCGGGGTACGGCGCAGGTGTCCCTCGATCACAGTGAGGTCTGACCGGTTCATCGCATCGTCTTTTCTGATCATGTGGATGGGTGTGGGTTACCAGGGCAGGGCCGGGAACTTGTGGCCGAAGTAGTCCAGGGCGATCCGCTCCGCGCGGGCCAGCAGCAGCGCCACCTCGGTGGTGGTGCGGTCCAGGGCCCAGGCGGTGAGGTCGCCGTCGAAGCGCATGTGGGCGTCGATGGCCCACAGGGGTGCGTCGATGTGGCGGGGGTCGAAGTTGTCGCCGAACCGGGCCAGGTGCGCGGCCAACGCCAACACGATCTGGCGGGCGGTCAATTCGAATCCCTCACCGCGCAGGAAGATCGGCTCCTTGCGGGCGTTGATCCGGCCCATGGCCGACTGGTCCAGCGGGCGGGGACGGTCGAGGGTGATGCTCATTTCGTGTGCTCCTTCAATGGTCGGGTTGTTGGTCTGACCCCGGGTGTCGGTGGTCACTCCCACTCCTGAACCGGCACGTTTTCGTGATTCAGGAGTGGGAGTCATCATCGACATTCAGAGCTGACTTGCGGTTGTGCTATTGGTGGTCCAGTCGGCGGGTGGGAATCCACCTGCTGACAACCATTGGTCGAGTCCTTCGATGTGTTGAGCAAGCTCCTCCGCTAGATCGAGTACCTCCGCATTGATGGAGGCTCTGTCGATGTCGCGACAAAGTGCGCGGATGTTCCTGAGTGCGGTGTTGGGGTCCATTACGGGTGGTCCTTTCTAGAAGAGAGCGGTCTGGTTGAGGCAGCAGCGGCACAGTCGGTCGCCGTTGATGGTGTTGGTGAATTCAGCGCGGCACTGACCGCATTTCCGGGTGTGGTCGGTTCGGCAGTCCCGGCAGTAGGCGAGGCCGGATTCATCCTTGATAAACGGATTCTTGCAGTCGCCGCACTTGCGAATACCGGGTGCGCTGACTCGGATTCCCGCCTGGACATTGGCCAAGGCGACACGGAGGTGATGCGATTGGAGATGGTTCCAATACTGCTGTGAGCTCAGTTCCACCAGCGGATGCGTGGACGAATGCCCAGGTGTGCGCGGGAACGGCACGACAGTCATGCGGTCTTCCCCCATCTCTGTTGAGCGGCTTGGCGGGTGACGCCCAGGCCGATGGCGATGTCGGCCCAGGAATGGCCGTGGGCTCGCAGCCCGGTGATTCCGGTGGTAATGGCGGCATCGAGTTCGGTGCTCAACGCGACCAGCTCAGACAGGGCGGCCACATCCCCATCAGCGACACGTTTGCCATGGGCCCGCAGGATGCGGGTGACGAACGCGGCGTAGTCGGTGTTCTCGGTGTAGCGCCGAGACTGAGTCCGGCGGTTGGGTGTCAAGGCGCGCTTGACAGTGAATCGACTGGTGAGAGGGGTGCTCATCGTCGGCACCCCCCGCAGTGCATCCCGCTACAGCGGTGCCCTGAACTCGATGACATCGCGGCGATGAGGATCAGGCCGATGATCACGGTGACGATGGCCATGACGATCTGGGCCAGGTGCGCAGTGAACCAGGCGATGACGGCCATGACCGCGAGGTAGACCAGCCACACCACGGTGGCCACGGCGGAGACCCCGGCCAGGGCGACCATGCCCTGTCCGATACGGATAGCCCAGGGGCGGGCGATCTCCCAGCGCTCCGACCAGGTGAGCGACGGCTCGGTGTTGGTCTGGTCGTTGTCGGCGTAGTTGGGGTGATCGGTGATGACCACCGGCGGGTGGATGGGTCGGGCTTTGACCATGGCGGCACGGACTTGTGTCGGGTCGGTGAAATCGATTCCGGTGACGACATCAGCGAGATCAACTGCCTTGCCGGTGTCGCGGCGGGTGTGGCGGTTCATTGCGGGTGTTCCTTTCGGTGGACACACGGGTAGCCACGGCGGCTATCCGGAACAAACGGGTAGTGCGGAAGAGATCAGCCGAGGATTCGGCGAGAAGGGGTGGCAGCGAGAGCCGAGATTCGGCTACAGGGCTATGTGCCAGAAGAATGGGCGCGGAATGGCGCGGGTGCGCGTGAAGCGCGAAGGTGAAACCTGTGGTGTGTTATCCGGTGGCGCGGAATCGAGTCGCGTAGGCGACCACATCGGCCACGTCGGAATCGGAGAGGTAGCCGGATTTGAATCGTTGCGGGGTGCCTTCTTCGGCCAAGGCCAGACCAACACCGGGGCTGGTGTCCGGGATGGCGGTGGCGGTATGGCCTTCGTCGGCCCAACCGGTGCCCAGGATGATGTCGGAGCTGGATTCGGTGGCGCAGCGGAACGCCACCCGGTAGCCGAAGATGTCCCGCACTCGGGTGGGCACGATGTCCGCTGACGGGCGTTGAGTAGCGGCGACCACCAGGACACCGACCGCTCGGCCTTGTCCCACCACGTACATCAGGGCCCGCAGGAACTTGTCGTGCTCGTCCTCGGTGCCGAACATGGCGGTGAAGTAGGCCAGTTCATCGATCACAGCCAGGATCACCGGCAACTCGTCGCGTTCCTCGATCTTGCGGCGGCCCACGGCATCCAGCTGCATGTACCGGATACGGACCTCTTCGGCGAGGTCGGCCATTGCCGCGATAGCGGCCCCCAGATCGGCCCCGACGAACGTGTGGGCTACCGGTTTCCAGGGGGACAGCTCCACGAGCTTCCCGTCGATCAGCCGTAGTTGGCAGTTCCGGGACAGGGCGGCGTGAGCAACGATGGTATTGATCAGCGTGGATTTCCCGGCCCCGGGTAGGCCCCCGATCAGCAGGGACCGGTACATCAAGGTGACGTCGAAGTCATGGCCGAACTCGTCCACCCCGAAATGGATCGGGTCATACATCGACAACGGAGTGAACACGGGCATCGGGTGGAGCGGTTGGGGGGTGGGCCCCCGACCCGTGAGTCGGAGGACACCCTTCCTGCTTTTCTTCCCTCCCTTCCACATGGGAGGGATTCGGTTGTCATACATAGTCAGACACATCCATTCCGCCCACTCCCACCACACCGGTGGAATCCGGGCCATCAGAGGAATCACTGTTCGACGCCGCAGGCTTCACCCGGCCATTGCGGCGACTCTTCGCCGAGGCCATCGCGGCGACCACACCCGGGTGCTGCGCCGGTGGGGTCTGCTTGCCCAACAGATCGTCCCGGTCCGGGAGCGGCTGGAATCCGCCCGTCCGGGTGTTGGTTGGCACTCCACCGGAATGGCGGGGCCGAAACACCTTCTTGCCGGTCAGCGGGTCACGACGCACGATCGTGAGCACCACCAGATGCGACCACTTCTCGTTGACCTCCACCCGGGCTTCCGCGGCGAAACAGGCCGCGGCGAGGGCTTCGGTGTTGACATCGAGGTCATTGCGCGACAGCCCAGCGGGTAGCCATACTTGGAGGCGTTCCCCGATCGGGGACGGACGAGACCACACCAGGTACGGCAGTTTGCCGCTCGGAGTCATGGTTCGGGTCTCCACCAGACAGGCCCGCACCCGGTGACGATCAGCCACCGCCCACATGCGTGACTCCACCACCCGCCGTGACGGCGGGATGACCAGTAGAACGATCAACGCTCCCGCTTCGAGCAATAGCGCCTCCCGCCCGGACATCAACGGGCCGTAGTCGATCTCATCGACCCGACACAAGCCCGTTCCGCCAGCCACCAGCACCAGATGCGCCGACAACCACACGATGAACACGGTGATCTCCGCGCGAGCGCGGATCAGACTGCCGGTGATCACCCGCCACAGGGGCAGGTCCCCAGGGTGGGCCAACAGCTCCGTGAGCAGGCCCCGGTTACGCATCGCCGATCGGCGAGACGAACCCCAACCGCCAGACCGGCGGCTACTCCTTCCAGAACGTGACCGTGCCATGACGTTCACAACTCCCCTCCCCACATACGTGGGGCTCATTGGTTGATAGGGTCGTCGTGAACGGACACCACACCGCATAACCTGACAGCGGCAAACTGTTTCGGTGTGGTGTCCGTTCACTCCCTTTTTCTGGGACGTACCTACTTCCGGTCCAGCGCCGCCGAGATCATGGCGATATCCCACTCCATCGGCTGCGGAAACAGGGTCGATGTAGCGCCCTCGTGCTGGAACACAGACGCGGCCTCAAACATCTGCGACCACGCGCGGAGAACCGCGTACTCGCGCCACAACTCGTCACGCTCCCGCCACAGACCCTCCGATGGGTTCTTCTCCCACTGGTCAAACTTCGCCTGAGCGGCATCAGCCATCGAACTGGCGATGTCCTTCAGATGGGTGGCGAACTCCTTCAGAGTCATCTCGCCCTCGACAGCGGAAACCCCCATCGAGATCGGGCCCCAATTCACTGCCAACTCATGCATCACAGGCTGGTCCTGCGCGATCTTGCAGACATCACACATTCGAGATTCCTCTCCTGGTTGAATGGATCGACTTGACCCGACTGGACTAACTCACGGCCTTGACGTTGCCCTGCTTCACCGGCTGAACAGACTCAGCCCGGTAGGCAATCCGCACGGACTTCGGCCCATCGTTCGGAACCCACGGGATGATCTGAAGCCGGGTCACGTCGACGAACTCCATCTGGTTGAACTGCGGCGGGTTGTCAGAAGCCACAGTCACCAAAATCGTCTCGACAGAACCACGCGCCTCTTCCCCGGCCCACACGACCAAACTGACCGACCACAACGGAAGACCCGTCTCCTTGTCCCGACGCTGAGAACCATCACGCTCAGTACGAGCCGTGAACGGCCCACCCGCCTGGAACTCCATGTCCTTCGTGTCCAGAAAGTGCTTCATCACTGCCAACAACTCCCTCAGAGTCAACTTGCAGATACGCGCCCCGGTCGGTGCGCTGACATCCACTCTGGGCGAATCCCGATCGGCCAGACAGAGGCACGTAAGGGGGCAGCATTAGGGGGCACACGTGCCCCCTGGTGTTCACCCAGTCGTCCAACCCGAGATGCTGAGGATCACCCAATGCCTACTGACTTGGGGAAACACCCCCACGGGGACCTGATGAGGAGGTATCCTCGAAGGGTGAGCCCGGACCAGGAGCAACCCGCGTGGGCTGAGCGCCTGCGACGTGAACGAGAAGCGCGAGGCTGGACTCAGCGCGATGTCGTTCAGGCCATGCGGACCTTCTCTGACAACCCGTTACCCGATGGCCTCCTGGATCAATGGAAGCGTTGGGAACGCGGGCGCAATCGTCCTGATGAGTTCTATCGACCGCTAATCGCAGCAACCTTCGGCACAGTGGTCTCGTCTATCTTCGCTGACGATCGTCCCAACTTTGTGAAGCCGAACACAAATGATCTACTGATAGCGCGCAGCGGCATGAACACCCATGAACTCGTGCAGCGCATTAGGCGGTCATCGCTTGACAACAGTACTCTCGATGCACTCGCAATAACCGTGGAGCAGCTGTGCTGTGACTACGTGAACGCCAAACCGCTGGACCTCATCGCCGAGGCCCAGCAATGGCTCACCAACGTGACACACCTTTTGGACAACCGGCTAACTCTCATCCAGCATCGTGACTTGCTGGATGCTTCAGCTTGGCTCACGCTACTAATTGGGTGCCTTGAGTATGACTCTGGTTACCCGCAAAGAGCTATGTCAACTCGTTCTGCCGCGCTTCAACTAGGAACTGAAGCCGGGAATCCCGCCGTACTCGGATGGGCGCACGAGATGCGCGCGTGGTTCGCTCTCACTGCGGGTCGCTATCGTGAGGTCATTGAGGCGGCGCAGGCCGGACAGGATGCAGCACCCGGCCGCTCGGTAGCAGTTCAGTTGTTTGCGCAGGAAGCGAAGGCATGGGCACGGCTCGGGAATCAGCGGAACGTTACACGCGCCCTTGAGAAGGGTCGAGTCTTGCTCGACTCTCTTCCCTATCCAGAGCGGCCGGATAATCACTTTGTTGTCGACCCTGACAAGTTCGACTACTACTCGATGGACTGCTACAGGCTTGTCGAAGACGACCAGATGGCCGAGATGCTCGCTCAAGAGACCCTGCGTAAAGTCATCTCACCGACCGGGGAAGTCCTTTCTCCCATGCGTAAGGCTGAAGCGGAGATCACCCTAGGCGTGGTCGCTTCGAGGCGAGGTGACCTCGATCTGGCCCTGAAGTACGGGCGGGAAGCGCTGAGCATCGACAGGCGTTCGCGTCCATCCCTGCTGATGGTCGGCGGCGAGCTGGACAGGAGTCTGCAAGTGCGTTTCCCCCGAAACGACGACGCCGTTGCGTTTCATCACGAGCTAGCCACTGCTACCCAGAACGTTCCTGCGGTCGACTGACTAGCCTGACTCGGCAGGGTCCCGGATCAGGTCCTTTTCTCCTGCAGCTCGTCCTGCAGCTCGTCCGACCGGTGAGAACTTTCTATACGTCTTCAAGCCCGCGCCCCGACCAGGGGCGCGGGAACGGCGCTGCCTGCTTGGCACGCGCACGCCTCTTCCCCCCGCTCCGCTCCGGGAAGAGGTCAGGGAGGGCTTCGCGTAGCTCAGCCCCGTGCGCTCCTATGGGCCGCAGGCTTGCGCGCCTAACACCATGGCGGGACGCGGTAAGGCGACGCGGTACAGCTCTACTACAGGCCCTCGCCGGGCGGGCAGATCTCTGGGAGGGCCCGCGCCATCCCGTCGACCTCCCGGTGGGCTACCACGCGGCCAGCGGCGGGCAGAGCTTCCGTCAGCCGGCTGCCGGTCGGGTGGAGGGCTGCCCGCCGCAGTCCGCGTGGTCGGGCGATGCCAGGTCGACGGGATGGCGCGGGCGGGGGAGGGGACAGCCGTGGTCCCGTGGGTGTACAGCTCCGAAGTACAGCAACCTCAGCTTCCGGTACCGACCAACCTCAACCCCAACCACTCGACTGACCTCGCACGATGCCTCAAGCAACCACGTCGCCACGAGTTCGCATCGAGTAGGTCAGGGGTTCGATTCCCCTCAGCTCCACCAGTTCAGCCATTGTGTGAACCGTGTCTATCGGGATCGTAGTCGCTGGTCGGGCGGCTACGGCCCGTGTCGTGTGGGCATGGTGCGCGTCGGTAGCGGTCACGGAGCGCTCCCTTGTGGAGCTTGCCGGTGGGGAGCCGGGGCAACTCGGGTTCGAAAGCGATACTTCTCGGACACTTGAAGTGGCTGAGGCGTTCGCGGGCGTACGTGATGAGCTCCCGTTCGAGCGCGGGTTCGGAAACCGGCCGTTCGCGCGGCTGGACCACGGCCATGACCTGCTCGCCGAGGTCGGCGTCAGGGATGCCGAAGACTGCCACATCCTCGACCTTCTCGTGGGTGAGCAGGCATTCCTCGATCTCGCGTGGGTAGATGTTGACCCCACCCGAGATGATCACGAAGGCGGCTCGGTCCGTGAGGTAGAGAAATCCGTCCCGGTCGAGCCGGCCGATGTCGTTCATGGTGGTCCAGCTCGGGTGTTCAGGATGCTGAGCGGCTACGGTCCGCTCGGGGTCCTTGTGATACGAGAACGGCGTTGTGGGTTGCTCGAAGTAGACCGTTCCGATCTCACCTGGCGGCAGATCAACACCGTTCTCGTCGCAGATGTGGAGCTCACCGGACACCGCGCGCCCGACCGATTCCGGCCGATCTCGCCATTCCTGCGGTGTGCAGTGGGTCAGGCCGCTGCCTTCGGTACCGCCGTAGTACTCGTGGATGATCGGCCCCCACCACTCGAGCATGGCCTCCTTCATCGGGCGGGGGCACGGCGCCGCCGCGTGGATGGCCATCCGGTGGCTGCTCAGATCGAATCGGGTCCGACTCGTCTCGGGCAGTCTCAGCATCCGGGAGAACATGGTCGGCACCCACTGGCTGGTATTGACCTTATAGCGCTCGATGGCCTCCAGCGCGGCGATCGGGTCGAAGTGCTCCATGATGACGGTGGTGCCGCCGAGACCGTGCACCGCGAGCGTGAATCCGAGGGGGCCGCTGTGGTAGAGCGGTGCGGGCGACAGGTAGATGGTCTGCTCACCGAAGTCGAAGATCCTCCGGAGCCGGGCCGCCGAGGGCAGTCCGTCGCTGATCATGCCTCCGGGGGGTGCGCGACGGATACCCTTCGGTCTCCCGGTGGTTCCCGAGCTGTAGAGCATGACGTCGCCCCTCGGCCCGTCCGGAGCTGACCCGGGTGGATCGGGCGCGACGTACGCTTCGTAGTCGTCGAAGCCCGGCACCGGTCCGTCCAGTGAGAGCCGCAGTTCACAGCGCGGGATCCGCTGCCCGATCTCGAGGGCCACATCGGCGAGGTGCGTCGATGTGATGAGGACCCGCGCATCGCAGTCGTCGATGATGTAGGCGGCTTCCTCGGCGGTGAGGTGGCGGTTGACGGCGGTGATGATCAGGCCGGATCGCAGCGCGGCCCAGACGATCTCGTGGTACCGGATGTTGTTCTCGGCGAGCAGCGCGATGTGGTCCCCGGGTCGGAGTCCGGCGGAGTGCAGGTGGGCGGCCAGCCGTCGGGAGCGTTCATCCAGTTGGGCATGCGTGACGGTGCGGCCGCTGGCAGCCATGATGATGGCTGGTTTGTCGGGGGTCACCGAGGCCCAGTAGCCGGGGTACGCCACGTCAGATCACGATCGATTCGCCGCCGTCGATGACGAACGTGGCGCCGGTGACGAACTCGGACAACGGTGAGGCGAGGTAGCAGGCCAACGGTGCGATCTCCTCCGCTGTGCCCATGCGTTTCGCGGGGATCTTGGCCACCCGTTCGCGCATCCACTCCTCGTCCTCGAGACGGCGGCCGTGGATCGGGGTCGCGATGGCTCCCGGGGCGATGGCGTTGGCCTGGACGCCGTAGGGGGCCAGCTCGACGGCGAGTCCGCGGGTGAGTTGCAGGAGGGCGGCCTTGGAGGGGCCATAGGCCGGACGCCCGACCTTCCCGCGCTGGCCGCCGATCGACGCGACGTTGATGATCCGGCCGGTGCGCTGGGCGACGAAGTGTTCGGCGGCGGCGCGGGCGAGCGTGGCGCAGCCGGTCACGTTCACGGTGAAGACGTCGTCCCAGTGTCGGTCTTCGAGTTCGAGGAAGAGCCGTCCGCCGTCGCCGATCCCAGCGTTGTTGACCACGGTGTCGAGGCGGCCGAAGGCGTCCAGAGCCGCCCCGACGAGCGTCCGGACCGAGGCCCGGTCCTTCATGTCGCATTCCACCGTTGCGACGGCGTCACCGTGCCGCTCTCGTAGCGCGTCGAGTGCGGCGGTGGTGCGGCCGCTGGCGAGCACCCGCATCCCCTCCCCGACGTAGGCGTCGACGATGGCCTTGCCGATCCCTCGGGTTGCTCCGGTGACGATGGCGACGTGCCCGTCGAGGCGTAGGTCCACCTCAGCGCACCTCCTCGACGAGCGTCTTGGCGATGTCCAGCTGCAGGACCTCGGTCGCGCCTTCATAGAGCCGCATCGGGCGGGCCTGGCGGTAGAGGCGCTCCACGGGGGAGCCCGAGACGAGACCGAATCGGCCCATCATCTGCACGCAGCGATCGACGACCTTCGATGCCATCTCGGTGGCCGCGAGCTTGGCCATGGAGCCGTAAGTGATCAGCCGCGGATGTCCCTGCTCGGCGAGTTCGGCCGCGCGGTAGACGAGCATCCGCGCCATCTCGACCTCGGTCCAGGAGTCGGCGAGCATCGCGGCCACTGCGCCGTGTCGGGCCAGCGGTCGGCCGAACTGGCGGCGGTCGCGGGTGTGCCGGACGGTCTCCTCCAGCGCCCGCGTGGCCAGGCCGACGGCGGCGGCACCGACACTGGCCCGGAAGACCCCCAGGGTGCCGAGTACCGGTTCCAGGCCCCGACCCAATGCACCGATCCGCGCGGCCGGGTCGATCGGCACGCCGTCGAACTCGATATCGGCGAGCACGTGCGGAGCCACGATGTGGTGCGGTGTCCCGACCGTGATCCCTGGAAGGGAGGCGTCGACGAGGAACAGGGACAGCCCCTCGCCCTCGCGGACCAGGGTGCTGAAGAACCCGGCGTGCGCGGCGTTGGTGATGAACGTCTTGCGGCCGTCGAGCCGCAGCTGCGGGCCGTCCGCGGACACCCTTGTGGTCACGCCCTTGAGGTCCGAGCCGGCGTCCTGCTCGGTCAGCGCCAGGGCCGATAGCACAGTCATGTCGGCGACCCGAGGTAACCATCGGGCCCTGAGCTCGTCGCTCCCGGCCAAGGCGATCGGGAAACTCCCCAACCCCTGGACGCCGAAGAGGGTGTCCAGGTGTGAGGAGACGGCCATGAACTCCTCGCGGACCACGCACAGCGCCGTCGGGCTGACCCGATCGTGCCGGCCGCCGTGCGCGGCGGGCACGGTGATCCGGGCGAGGCCGCTGTCGCGCAGTGCGGTGACGACGTCGGCATGGAGAACGTCGAGCTCGTCGGCTTCGATCGCATGGGGTTCCACGGCTCGGGCCAGTGTCCGGGCTTCGTCGCGCAGCCGGGCCAGCGTCCCGTCGGGATCGTCGATGCGGGTGAGGTGGTCCCAGCCGCAGGTCTCCGTCGCGGTCACGGCCTGCTCGGTTCGCCGCTGGTCATGTGGTCATCCGACCTTCAGCTCGCGCATGGTCGGCATCACGTGTTCGGCGTAGAGCCGGTAGGTCCGGGCGATGTGATCGACGCTCTGGTCCCCGAACGAGGAGAACATGAACAGGTTCTCGGTGCCGATCTCCTCGAACTGCGAGACGAGGCGATCGCGGACCGTCTCGGGTGACCCGACGATGGCGATCCCGCTGTCGCGCAGATCCTCGTAGCTGACCGAGCTGGAGAAGGGGCGGAAGAACGAGGAGTAGAACTCGTAGCCCTTGGGCACGTGTTCCAGATCGCGGAAGACCGCCACCTTCTTGAACAGGTTGAACGTGTGGGCCAGGGCCGGCGCGGCGATGTCGTCGGCTTCGGAGTCCGTCGGCGCGATGACGACCTGCCGCAACAGTCCGGTCTCCGACGTCTCAGGATCTCTTCCGGCGTTGCCCGCCGCGGTCTTGTACAGGGCGACGGACTCGGCGATGTTCGGTGTCGGCATGTAGGCGAACCCGGCCTTGTAGCCGGACCGCGCCGCGAACTCGACGGTGTCGGGGCTGATACAGGTGATCCACGCCTGAGGGACCTTGGCGGGGCGCGGCCAGATGGTCGCATCCGTGTAGTTGAAATGCCTGCCTTTGTGGGTGAACACGTCGTTCGCCCAGGCCTTGTGCATCAGCTCGAGGCTTTCCTCGAAGATGCCGCGGGTTTCCTCGTGTGGAACGCCCATCTTCTCGAACTCGTAGGCGTCGGCACCGCGCCCGAGCCCGACCTCGAGCCGCCCGTTCGTCAGATAGTCGAGCATGGCGGTCTCCTCGGCCAGCCGCACCGGGTTGTGGAACGGCAGGACGTTGCACATGACCCCGAGGCTCATCCTGGAGGTGCGTTTCGCCAGGGCGGCGACCAGCAGGTTCGGTGATGGAGACAGGTTGAACGCGGTGAAGTGGTGTTCGGAGAAGAAGATGCCGTCGTAACCGAGCTCCTCGCACTGGACCCACGTCTCGAAGTGCGAGTCGTAGACCTCGGCGCATTTCCCGGGATCGAAGTCGCCCGGCTCGTTGCCGAAGGGGTAGGTGAACAGTTCGAAGGGATAGGTCCTGGCCACGCCGGCTCCTCGATGCAGTGGGGTTGGGGGGATCGGTCAGACGGCAGGGACGGCGAAGGAGATGCCGAACCCGCAGAGCCAGTGCGGAATCGGTTCGTAGTATCGGAGGGTTGCTTCGTGCGGGCCGGCGACGGCGAGCGCGGCATGAGCCGCGACCCAGGTCCGGATCTCCTGGCCGCCCAGCCCGGCATCCTCGGAGATGGACTCGGTGCTCAGCTTGTCGACCTGGCTCAGATCGTCCCCGTTCAGTATGTCGAGGACCTCTCGATCCCACTCCGGGTTCGGCGGCCCGAGCTCGCCGCTGCCGTCGCCGATGCGCTGGGCGAACCCGGTCATCCACTCGCTCTTGGCGGCGTAGTCGGCGTCGGTCATCTGCTTCTTGCGGTGGAAGTTGTCCGGGGACTGCTCGGCTGGGTCGAAGAACGGCGGGAGCTGATGGGACAGTCCACCGCTGCCGAGGACCAGGACCCGCGACCCGAGTGTCGCCAGATATCTGCCGACGGCCTCGCCCAGCTCCCGGGCCCGGCGAACGGGCGCCAGCGGGAACCCGAAGCAGTTCAGGAAGATGGGGATGACCGGCCGCGCATCCAACGCGCCGAGGGTCGTCGTGATCGGCTGTGAGTAGGCGTGATCGAGTGAGACGCCCTCCGCCACCGCCACGTCGATGCCGTCGTCAAGCACGGCCGCCGCGAGGTCGCGCGCCGTCCTCCACGGGACATCGGCCTCCGTCGGAACGTAGCCGTAGTCCGCGGTCGACTTCGCCGACAGGGCGATCGAGAACGGGGGCATGCTCTCGTAGGAGTAGTGGTTGAAGTGATCGGGACCGAAGATCACGACGAGCTCCGGGTCGAACTCCGAGACCAGCCGGGCGGCCTCGTCGAGGGCGCCACGAACCCTGGTCTCGATCTCCTGAACCGGGCGCACGAGGTCCCGTGCCGGCGAGTGGGACATGCAGCACAGGGCGAGAGTCACGGTCACCACCTGGTTCGAGTCGGCCGATGCCGACGAAAGCTAGCGTCGACGGCCCAGCGGTAGCTATCCGCGGATCGCTGATACCGAGCCGGAATCCGCAGGTCACGGCGGCGCGGAAAGTGGCCAAGCGGCAGCGATCGGTGGCTGGCCCCGCCGTCCGCCACGGGCTAGCGTCGGACGACCTTGATCCGCGGAAGGAGCCGGGCGATCCCATGGGAGAGGTGACCACGCCGTCGTGCTCCACGGTGGCGGAGGCCTGCTTCGTCGCGCTCCGGGATCGCGGGGTGCGCAACGTCTACTTCAACGCCGGCACCGACTTCGCTCCGATCGTGGAGGCCTACGCCAAGGCCGGTCCGGACATCCACCGGTTCCCGACCCCGCTGCTGGTGACGCACGAGAACGTCGCCGCGGGCATGGCCCACGGCGCGTACCTCATGACCGGCACCCCGCAGGCGGTGATGGTGCATGTCAGCGTCGGCACCGCCAACGCCGCGTGCGCGATGATGAACGCCGCCCGGGACCACGTACCCCTGATCGTGCTGGCCGGCCGAAGCCCCATCCTCGAGGACGGACCGGCCGGCGCTCGTGACACGACCATCCAGTGGGGGCAGGAGCTCTACGACCAGGCGGCGATCGTGCGGGAGCTCGTCAAGTGGGACTACGAGCTGCGTGACCCCCGGCAGCTCACCGACGTCGTGGACCGCGCCATGACCGTGGCCGCCAGCCACCCCCGGGGTCCGGTGTACCTCACGTTGCCCCGCGAAGTTCTCGCCGAAACGCTCGACCCACCCGAGAGCCTGGTCCCGGCGAACGTCGCGGTCCCCACCGAACCAGGTCCCGACCCCGCCGCGGTCGACGTACTCGCGGATCGACTGGCCACCGCCGAGTTCCCGGTGATCGTCGTGACCTCGACGGGCGCCGACCAGCGCACGGTCGGTCCCCTGGCCGAGTTCTGCGAACGGTTCGCGGTCGGTGTCGTCGAGCCACAGCCCCGCTACGCCAACGTCCCGGCAGAGCACCCGTACCACCTCGGCTACCGGGCGGAAGACGCCTTGGCCACCGCGGACGTCGTCTGCTACCTCGAGTGCCCGGTCCCCTGGATACCGCGCCGAGGCGGCCCCGGCGGTGACGTGTTCGTCGCCCAGGTCGGTCCCGACCCGATCTTCACGGGGTTGCCCATGCGGAGCCATCGGTCCGACCTCACGGTGACGGCCACCAGCGCCCGTCTACTGGAAGCGCTGACCAGCGCCATGGACGGCAGGCGCCTCGAACAACCACACCGGGCCGAACTGCTCGCCGAGAAGTCCGCGCAGGTCCGGGACCGGATAGCCCGCGCCACGACTCGGATCCGCGAGGAGGAGGGGCCGATCACGCCGGAGTTCCTGTCCGATGTCATCGGCGAAGCCCTGGCGGCCGACGAGCAGACGGTGCTCTTCAACGAGTACTGGGCATCGGCCGAACGCATCAGGCCCAGCCGCCCCGGCTCGTACTTCCTGCTGCCGCGGGCCGGTGGCCTGGGCTGGGGCCTGCCGGCGGCGCTCGGCGCGAAACACGCCGCACCCGCGAAGACCGTGATCGCCGCCGTCGGGGACGGCGCCTACCTCTTCGCCAACCCGGCCGCCTGCCACCACGCGGCGGCCAAGCACGACCTTCCCGTGTTGACCGTCGTCGCCAACAATGCTCGATGGGGCGCGGTCGACTCGGCCACCCGGAGCATGTATCCGGAGGGTGAGGCCGTGCGGCACTCGGAGGGGCGCTTCTCCTCCCTGGCCCCGATGCCCGCCTTCGAGATGTACGCCGAAGCGTCCGGCGGTTACGGGGAACGGGTGACCAGCAGGAGCGACGCCCGCGCCGCCTTGAGCCGGGCGCTGCACGCCGTTCAGGTGGAGGGCCGCCAGGCTCTGCTCAACGTCATGTGCGGATGAACGACCGGCACCTGATCACGGCCCGCCGCGGCCCGCCCGCAGAGTCTGGGACGGCAGCCTCCCGTACCTCTTCCGGTAGGCCTCGGTGAACCGGCCGAGATGGCCGAACCCCCATCGGCTCGCCACCTGGGAAACGGTCGCCGAATCCGGAGACGCCTCGATGAGGTCGCTGTGCGCCCGAGCCAGGCGGGTATGGCGCACGTAAGTCATGGGAGACAGACCCAGATGCCGCTTGAAACCGTCCTCGACCGCGCGAACCGACAAGCCGGCCGCCGCCGCGACGTCGGCGACGGTCACCACACGGTCAGGCTCGGCTTCGATCAACTCGACAGCGTGCTGAATGGTCCTCGGCAGAACCTGCCCCGCAGGCGCCGTGAGCTCTTCGGAGAAGTTGTGCGGATGGCAGACCAACAATGCCGTTCGCGCCAACTGCGACATGCGCGCCGACAGCGCGGGATTCTTCGACATCCCGTCAGGCTGCCGGGCCTCGTCGTACATGAGGTCGATCGCACGCAGGAACGAACGCGCTTCGCCGGCCTGTAGGTCGATCAAGAACTTGAACTTGATCGGCCCGGCGATGGGTCGACCGAGCATGGCGGCGAGATCGCTCTCGAGATCGTCACGGTTGATCCGGGCGCCGAAGATCTTGCAGTCCGAGCTCCACTCCTCGAACACCAGAGACTCGGTGGGACCCAACACGACACCGTGACCAGGAGTCACCACTACCGATTCCCGGCCATAACCCACTCTGAGATGGCCGGCGGATGGCGTGGCGACAATGTAGTAACTCGAAAGTGGGGGAGCGGTGATGCGAACATCGGTCTCGAAATTCGTGTACGCGAGGTTCATCCCGCCTGAACGCGAGAGCCACAACTTCAGATTGAGCCGGTTCCGGACGCTCGGACGGATCTCCGATTCGGCGTACGTAGAGCTCATCGCCGCCTCGGCCCGGTCGAGATCGTGAGTCTGGAAGAAGTCCGAGTCGGTCGTCTCCGGTGCCCTGACGAAACTCCACGGCGACGCCATCGTCTTGTTCTCCCAATCCACGGGATCGTGGACCGAGACTATCGCCACACCGTCTGCCAGTCACGTCATTCTGACCTGCCAGGACCCGGGTGCGGAGCTACCGTTCGCCGGCTCTGCCCGAGGCGTTCCGCGGTGCGGCCGCTTCGTAGGGGCGGCGGTACTCGGCGACCAGCCGGTCGAGCGACCAGCCCCGATTGAGCCCGCTGGGGTTCGGCAGCACCCACGGCCGAGCGTCGCCGACGCCGAACGGCTGCGGCCCGAACTCGGCGCGGGGGGCACCAAAGGCCACTCGGAAGGCCGTCACGCCCAGGAAGCCGACCCACCGGGGACGGTAGCGCTGGACGGTGCCGGTCAACCCGGGCACTCCGGCCCGCAACTCGGCGGGGGAGAGGTCGGCGGCGCGGGCGGTGGGCCGCCGCACCAGGCTGGTGATGCCGTACCCCAGGCGGGGCAGCTCGAACTGCTCCCGGGGGCTGAACCGGTGCGGGGTGAACCCGGCGCGGTGCAGTACCGGCCAGAACCGGTTCCCGGGCGGGCTGAAGTAGAGCCCGTCGACCTCGCTGGACCTCCCCGGGTTGATCCCGCAGAACAGCACGGTCAGGGGCGGGTCCCCGGCCCGGGGAACGATGTCGGGCCCGGATCCCCGGCCGCGATCCGGGCCCGCGTATCCGTTTACGACGTGACCCGGAACGCGTCGTTCAGCTCGCCGAAGGACAGCGTGCCCTCCAGGTCGGTGTAGCTGCCGTGGCTGAACAGCTGCTCGGCCGCCCGCCGGGCGTGCGTGTAGGCGGCCTGGAACAGCGCGGTCCCGATGCTCAACCGTGCGACGCCGGCCTTGGCCAGCTCGGCGGGGCTGGGCGCCCCGGGCAGCCACATCGCGTTGAGCGGCAGGTCGGTGGCCTGGTGGATCCGGCTCAGCAGGTCGAGGTCGAGCAGGCCGGGCACGAACAGGCCGTCGGCGCCGGCGTCACGGTAGGCCCGGGCCCGGGTGACGACGTCGTCGTAGCGCCCCTCCTCGGCCCCCACCCCGAAGAGGTACACGTCGGTGCGGACGTTGATGAACAACTCGATGCCCGCGCCCGCCGCCGTCCGGCGCGCCGCCGCGATCCGGGCGGCCTGGTCGTCCACGCCGTAGAGCGGCGCGGTGGGGGAGCCGGCAGGGGCGCCGGAGTCCTCCAGGTTGATGCCGACCACGCCGGCCGCGATCGCCGCCGCCACGGACGCGGCGACACCGTCCGGGCCCGGTGCGTACCCGCCCTCGATGTCGGCCGAGACCGGGAGGTCGCCGGCGGCGGCGACGATCTCCTCGAGCGACCGGCGGACGGTGTCGAGATCGAGGTTGCCGCCGTCCCGCACGCCGTGGGCCCAGGAGACGGCGCCGCTGGAGGTGGCGATCGCCTGGGCGCCGGCGGTGGCCACGACGTGCGCGCTGGCCGCGTCCCACACGTTCGCCAGGATGAACGGCTCGCCGGGTTGGTGCAGCGCCCGGAACCGCTGGGCGCGCTGTGCCTGGTCGGTGGTGGACCCAGCGTGGTCGTTCATCGTGCGGTCGTCTCCTTCGTGGATGGGGGAGCATTCTGGGCTGCTGAGCCCATTCTTGGAGGAGTCAATCGGAGATGGAGTGGGCTGTCAAGCCCAGAAAGTCGGGTAAGGTTCCGCCATGAGGTTGACCGTCAAGGGGGAGGCCACCCGGGCGCGCATCGTCGAGCGGGCCGCGGAGCTGATCTACGTCCACGGTGTCCGCGGCACCAACAACGAGCTGCTGCGCAAGGCGGCGGGGATCAGTGGCTCGCAGCTCAACCACTACTTCCCGGACAAGGAGAGCCTGGTGCTCGCGGTGATCACCCGGCGGGCGGAGCAGGTCCTGGACCTGCACACGAGCGAGCGGTTCGCCGGCTTCGAGACGATCGGCGCGCTGCGGGAATGGGCGTCCTTCTACACCGGCTACGAGCACGCCTGCCGGGAAGGTTGCACCCTGGGGGCGCTGGCCAACGAGGTCATCAAGGCGGACTCGGAGGTCCGCGAGCAGCTCACCGTTCAGTTCGACCGCTGGACCGAGGTCTTCCGCGACGGGCTGGAGCGAATGCGGGCCCGAGGCCGGCTACGCGCCGACGCCGACCCGGATCGGTTGGCGAACCTGCTGATGGCGGCCCTGCAGGGCGGGATGCTGCTGGCCCAGATCGCCCAGGACTCGACACCGCTGGGCGACGCGCTGACCGCCGCGGTCGACCACGTGCAGAGCTTCGAGACCGAGCGGACCTGAGCCGGCTACGTCACGAACCTTCCTGCCAGGTCGCGCTCACACCCTCGGCGAAGGGTTGGACCCGGTACTGGCAGACCTGCTGGCCGGGCGGCGTCTTCGAGCTGATCTGGTTGAGCGGAACCGCCGACCTGGTGTGCGGGAGGATGACCTCGGTGCGCTCGTGCCGGGGGCAGTTCGGCGAATCGGCGGCGGTGAAGGAGTAGACCGCGGACGCGTTCTGCTTCGGCCTCAGCGACACCATCGGGTTGGTGTTGTCGACCGATGCCGAGATCGCCTGCGACCGCAGCACGACGTGGTCGGCCTGGATCTCCCGGATCACCGCGTGGCCCTGGAGCGTGCACGACTGCCGCCCGGTGTTGGTGACGATCAGGCGCCCGTAGAACGTCCCGCCGTCGCTCGGCATGTCCTGCTTCACCACCCGCAGGTCCTTGCCGGGGCAGGAGTCCGGGCGGGCGGGATCCTCCCGCACGACGGGCCGGGGCTGGACGACCGGCTGCGCACCGGCCGGCGCCGACACCAGCGGGTTGTTCCACATCGACCGGCCCACACCCACCGTGACGACGGCGGCGAAGGCGGTGAGAACGAACATCAACACTGCCAGTCGCATGACCCTCTCCGGTGAGCGTCGACGCCGCCCGTCCGCACCACGCTACTCCGCGCCGCGGGATCGCCGTCGAGGACCGGATCGGGTGCCCTACTCGAAGCGGAGGGCCTCGACCGGCCGCAGGCGCGCGGCCCGGATGGCCGGGTAGCTGCCGGCGGTCACGCCGATCACCAGGCTGACCGCGAAGGCGACGACGATGGCGGCCGGGTTGACCTCGGGGGCGCCGTACTTGGGGAAGATGTGCGGTACGACCTCCGCGCCGACCAGGGTGAGGCCGACGCCGACCCCGACCCCGATGAGCCCGCCGAGCCCGGCCAGCGCCGTGGATTCGGTCAGGAACTGCTTCACGATCGCGCTCCCGGGGGCGCCGATGGCCTTGCGGATACCGATCTCGCGGGTTCGTTCGGTCACCGATACCAGCATGATGTTGGCGACGCCGAGGCCGCCGACGATGAGCGAAATCGCGGCGATGGCGACGATGAATATGCTGATGACGCCGAGGGTGTCGTTCATTCTCTCGAGCCGGTCCTGCATGTTCTTGACCCGGTAATCCCGTTTGGTGACGTCCTTGATGAGATGGCGCTCGTCGACGGCCGAGGTGATCGCGGCGATCGCCGGCTTCACCTGGGCCGGGCTGGCCGCCTTGACGATGATCTCGTCGACGTTGTCCCCGCCGCCGAACAGGCTCCGGGCGGCATCGATCGGGACGAGCGCGGCCTCCTGGTTCTGCCCGTTGGAGGCGAGGACGCCGACCACGGTGAAGTTCATCCGGGACAGGCGGATCTGCGCACCCACCGCCGCTTCCCGGTTCCCGTCGAACAGGGCGTCAGCGGCGTCGGCGCCGAGCACGACCACCCGCTGGTTGCTCTGCTTCTCGGTGAACATCGCGCCCTGGGCCACCTGCTGGTCGGTGATCGTGAGGTAGTCGCTGGTCGAACCGGTGATCATCACCTGGAACCGGGACCCCGAGCGGACCGCCACGGTCGTTCCCTCGACCATCGGCGTCACGCTGGCCAGGTGCTGGGACCGGGACGGCTCCCGCAGGGCCTTCACGTCGAGGTCGGTGAGCTCGTGGGTCTGGCCGCCGATCACGTTCCCGTCGATCCGCTTCACCGTGAGCTGGCTGGCCATCGGGGCGTAGCTGGCCGCGTAGCTCGTCTTGAGGCCGTCGCCCAGGCCGACGAGGAAGATCACCGCGGACACGCCGATGATGATGCCGAGGGTGGTGAGAACGGAACGGAGCTTGTGTGCCCGCAACGCTCGCGCGGCGACGGTGCAGGTTTCCGCGAGGTTCATGAGAGGCCCTAGGTGTGCGCGGTGGCGGAGTGGACAGTGGGGTACTGAGTGCGGCAGATTCAGGAGAGATCGTGCTGCGGCGCACGTCGGGGCTCGATGGGGAACTCCCCCGAGCGCACTAGGGTAATCCCCCGAATCGGGCCCCGGTAGAGGCCGGCGCAATGATATTCACCATTCCTGTGTGTCCACTGTCGAAACATTATGAGAAATGGACGCGGAATCGCGACTATTGGTCACTCCGCGTGTAAGACCCGGATTCCGGAGAGCAGGTTCCGCACCAGTGCGTCGGCGAACTCTCGAGTGAGCGGCTGGTCGGGGATGAGCAGCCGGTGGTACCCGGCCCCCCAGAGCTGGTCGATCACCACCTCCGGGTCGACGTCCGCCCGGACCTGGCCCCGCTCCCGGGCCCGGCGCAGCCGGTCCACCGCCAGCGCGCGGCGCGGGCCGGAGTAGTGCTCGCGGTAGGCGGCGGCCAGGTCGGGGTCGGTCTGGGACTGGCCGATCAGTTCGGCGATCACCCGCCCGGCCGGCCCGGCCAGCAGCGACACGAACGCCCGTAGCTGCGCGGTCAGGTCGGCCTCGACGTCGCCGGTGTCCGGGAACTCCAGGTCGTGCCGGACGGTGTGGAAGTAGCCGTCGAGGGCGAGCGCGCCTTTCGACGGCCACCACTTGTAGATCGTCACCTTGCTCGCCCCGGACAGCGCGGCCACCCGCTCCATGGTGAACGCGCCCATGCCCTCGTCGAGCAGCAGCCGGCCGGCCGCCTCCAGCACGTCGGCCCGCACCTCCGCCGCCGGCCGTCGCCCGCGACCCCGACGGACCGGTGCCGCGTGACCCAAGTCACCCGCCATGTTATGGACGCTCCGTTCATTTCTTGATTATATGAACGCATCGTACACAACGAACGAGAGCGAGGAAGTCATGACCAGGACCGCGATCATCACCGGCGCCTCCGGCGGCATCGGCAGCGCCGTCACCCGGCGGCTGGCCGCCGACGGATACGCCGTGGTCGTGCACTACGTGGGCAGTGCGGCCCGGGCCGAGGAGATCGTCGGGGAGATCCGCGCCGCCGGCGGTCAGGCCGAGTCCGCCCGCGCGGACATCGCCGACGAGCAGCAGGTCGCGGCCCTGTTCGACGCGGCGGAGCAGCGCTTCGGGGGCGTCGACGCCGTGGTGCACACCGCCGGGATCATGATCCTCGCCCCGCTGGCCGAGATGGACCTGGCCGAGATCGACCGCACCCTGCGCACCAACGTCCGCGGCACCCTGGTCGTGGGTCAGCAGGCCGCGCGCCGGGTGCGGTCCGGTGGCGCGATCGTGAACTTCTCCTCCACCGTGGTGCGGCTGGCCATGCCCGGCTACGCCACCTACGCGGCCAGCAAGGGCGCGGTGGACGCGATGACCCTGGTCCTGGCCCGGGAGCTGCGCGGCCGCGACATCACGGTCAACGCGATCGCCCCCGGCCCCACCGCCACCCCGCTGTTCCTGGACGGCAAGGACGACGCCACGGTCGAGCGGATGGCCAAGCAGGCCCCGCTGGAGCGGCTCGGGACGCCCGAGGACATCGCCCGCGCGGTCGCCTTCCTCACCGGCCCGGACGGCCGCTGGGTGAACGGCCAGATCCTCGCCGCCAACGGCGGCATCGCCTGACCCCCACATCCGCACAACCACTCAGGGAGAAATGCCATGTCCAAGACCATCCTGATCAGCGGCGCGTCCAGCGGCTTCGGCAGCCTCGCCGCGCACCTGCTGGCCGACGCCGGGCACACCGTCTACGCCGGCATGCGCGACCTGACCGGCCGCAACCGGGAGAACGCCGCCGAGGCCACCCGCTACGCCGACGAGCACCACGTGTCGCTGCTGCCGATCGAGCTGGACGTCAGCTCCGAGGAGTCGGTGCAGGCCGCCGTGGACCGGGTCTACGCCGAGCGGGGCCGTCTCGACGTGCTGGTGCACAACGCCGGGCACATGGTCACCGGCCCGGCCGAGGCGTTCACCCCCGAGCAGCTGGCCGCGCTCTACGACACGAACGTGCTGGGCACCCAGCGGATCAACCGGGCCGCGCTGCCCCGGATGCGGGCCGCCGGCGACGGCCTGCTGGTCTGGGTCAGCTCGTCCAGCTCGCGCGGCGGCACCCCGCCCTACCTGGCGCCCTACTTCGCGGCCAAGGCCGGGATGGACGCGCTGGCCGTGTCCTACGCCGGTGAGCTGGCCCGGTGGGGCATCGAGACCTCGATCATCGTGCCGGGCTCGTTCACCCAGGGCACGAACCACTACGCGCACAGCGGTACCCCGGCCGACGCGGGTGTCGTGGCCGAGTACGAGACGCGCTACGCCGGGCTGCTGGAGCGGCTGGCGGAGACCATGTCCGCGATCGAGCCGCCCGACGCCGACGTCACCGAGGTCGCCCGGGCGATCGTCACCGTGGTCGGCACCGAGAAGGGCAAGCGTCCCTACCGGGTGCACGTCGATCCCTCCGACGACGGCGCGGCCGTGGTGTTCGGGGTCGGCGACCGGGTGCGCGCGGAGTTCCTGCGTCGGGTCGGCCTGGCCGACCTGCTGCACCCCGCCTGAGGGTCGGCCGGTCAGCGGGCGATGGTCACGATGTGGCCGGTCAGGGCGTCGTCCTGGACGGCGGCCAGCATCGCGGCGGCGAGGTCGGCCCGGGGCAGCGTGGCGGCCCCGGGCAGGACCTCGTCGACGGCCGTGCGGTACCGACCGGTGCCCGGTTTGTCCGTCAGTCGGGGCGGCCGGAACACCGTCCAGTCCCGGTCACCCGCCGCGAGCAGTTCCTCCATGACCGCCATGTCCCGGTAGCAGCCACCGAAGAACCGGTGCAGCAGCGGGTAGACGACCCGGCGCTCCATCGTCGTGGTCGGCGGGGCGACCGGGACCGCGCTGACCGCGACGATCCGGCGCACCCCGGCCCGGCCCATCGCGGCGGTGATCGCGGTGACGCCGGCCGAGTACACCGTGGTCGGCGCCCGCCCGGCCGGACCGCCCAGCGCGGACAGCACGGCGTCCGCCCCGGCCACGGCCTCGTCCAGCGGGTCGGCGAGCTCGGCCCGGACCGTCCGCAGCGGGAGCTCCTCGAGGGCCTCCGGGCGGCGGGCCACGGCGGTCACCTGATGGCCCGCCGCCAGGGCCTGGGTGAGCACCTGCCGGCCGGTCGCCCCGGTGGCGCCGAAGACCGTGAGCTTCATGCCGCGAGCATATCTCTACAGCTGTTGAAATCAAGTCGATTGAGTGACGGCGCTCACAGTCTCACCGTTCGGCCCCGGCTCGCCGGCCGCCGTAGCAGAGTTGTGATCATGAGGATCGGGGGTCGACGCGCGCTCGCCGCCGCGCTGCTCGCCGGCGCCGCGATCGTCACTCCCGCCGTCACCCCGGTCGCGGCCCCCGTCCCGCCGGCCGTGCTCGCGGCGGTGGCCGCCCGACCGGCCGAGCCGCCGACGGTGAGCGAGCCACCGACGGTGAGCGTGGACGAGCTGGTCGCGGCGATCGAGGACGTCCCGGACGACGCGAGCTACGGCACCCGGGACGACCGGGGCAACACCATGGACACGGCGAAGATCATCGCCAATCCGGACGGCGGCTACCTGGCGGTCTACCACCATCCCGCGCGGACCCACCTGGCCACCAGCGCCGACCTGAGGACCTGGCGGCACCGGGTGGTCCTGGATCCGCAGGGGGTCGACCCCACCATCGTGCGCACCCGGGACGGCGGCTTCCTGCTCGGGGTGGAGCACAAGGCCGACGCGGGCAACCACGTCCGGCTGGCCTACTACCGGGACGTCGCCGCGCTGCTGGCCGCCCGCCCGGCCCAGGTGTTCAACGCGCCGCGCACCCTGTCGCCGTGCAACGAGGGCACCCCCAACATCTACTCCGCCGACCTGGGGTCCGACCTGGCCCGGTCCACGATCGTCGTCGGCTTCCACTACCAGGCGCCGGGCGGGTCCGGCGGCGGCCGATGCGGCTACGACCGGCAGGCCGTCGGCACGCTCACCGGCTTCCGCACCTGGAAAGCCACCAAACGCACCGGCTACGACGGCTCGGTCGTGGCCGCGGCCAAGGCCTCCGGGGTGCCGGTCAACGCCAACATCGGCGACCGGGACGTGCTGACCGACGCCGACGGCAACCAGTGGCCGTTCGAGCTGATCGAGGCCGGCGGCACCAACTCGTCGCACCAGAACTGGCGGATCTTCCTGTACGACTCCGAGGAGCGGCGGCTGCACCGGCTCGCCCCGCGCACCCGCAACGGCTCGAAGGGGGTCGCCAATCCGACGTTCACGCTGCTCACCGGGCCCAGCGGCCGCCGCGAGCTGGTCGTGGCCATGTGGATCCACGGGCCGGGCGCCGCCCCCGGTGAGGCCGGCCAGCTGATCTACCGCACACCGCTCGGCGGGTAGTGCCCCTCGAGAGATCTCACGGCTACCGGACGATCGGAGCATCTTGACGCACTAAGTTTCGGGCATCATGATGTCTATGTGCGCACCACCTTGACGCTCGATGACGACGTGGCCCGCTTGGTCGACGACGCGGTCCATCGCGAGCGGCGGTCGATGAAGGACGTCATCAACGACGCCTTGCGGACCGCGCTGGCTCCGCCGGTCAGCCGAGAGCAGCCGTACCGGCTCACCCCGCACGTGTCCGCCGTTCGTCCCGGATTCGACCCGGCCGGGTTCAACCGGCTGGCCGACGAGCTGGAGGACGGGGCGATCCTCGACGCGGCCCGCCGCACGTCGTGATCGTTCCGGACGTCAACCTGCTGCTCTATGCGGTCGTCTCCGGCTTCCCCCAGCACCGTCGGGCCCACGCCTGGTGGGAGGCGACGCTGAACGGACCAGACCGCGTCGGTCTGGCCCAACCGGCGTTGTTCGGCTTCCTGCGGATCGTGACGAACGCGCGCATCCTCACCGCTCCGCTGTCGGTCCCGGAGGCAGTCGGCCACGTTCGGGACTGGCTCGCCCAGCCCGACGTGGATCTCCTGGTTCCCGGCCACCGCCACGTCGCCATCGCGCTGGACCTACTGGAAGCGGTGGGAACCGCCGGTAACCTCACCACTGACGTCCAGCTCGCCGCCCATGCGATCGAGCACGACGCCGAGATGTACTCCAACGACACCGACTTCGCCCGCTTCGCTGACCTGAAGTGGGTCGACCCCCTCCGGTAGTCGGGGTCAGGCCGGCAGGGTGAACACGCGCCGGGCGTTGCCGGCGAGGTAGTCCGCGCGGGTCTCCGGGGCCAGCTCCAGCTCGTCGAGCCCGTCCAGCGCATGCTCCGGGGTGATCATCGGGTAGTTGGTGCCGAAGAGCACCTTGCGGCGCCCGGTGCCGGTGCGCAGGAAGCCGACGAGCTCGGGCGGCAGCCGGCGGGTGGTGTAGGCCGAGGTGTCGATGTAGACGTTCGGGTGCTTGCGGGCGACGGCGATCATCTCCTCGGTCCACGGGTAGCCGATGTGCCCGCCGACGATCACCAGCTCGGGGAAGTCGAGCGCGACCTGGTCGATGTAGGGGATCGGGCGTCCGGTCTCGCTGGGCCGCAGCGGGCCGGTGTGCCCGACCTGGGTGCAGAACGGTACGCCCAGCTCCACGCAGGTGGCGTAGAGCGGGTAGTAGCGCCGGTCGGTCGGCGCGGCCTCCCACAGCCACGGCACGACGCGCAGCCCGACGAACCCGAGCTCGGTGACCGCCCGGCGCAGCTCGCGCACCGCGTCCATCGGCCGGGCGAGGTCGACCGCCGCCAGCCCGGCGAACCGGTCGGGGTGCTCGGCGATCCACCCCGCGACCTCGTCGTTCGAGATGAGCGCCCCCTCGCGCGGGGCGTGCCAGGCGCTGAGCAGGCCGACCTCGACGCCGGCGGCGTCCATCGCCGCCAGGGTGGCCGAGATCGGTCGCTGCTCGGTCAGCCCGGACTGCCCGGTCCAGCGGCGCAGCGAGTCGAACATCTCGTGCCGGGCGAACCGCGCGGTGGGGTGCTGCATCCACACGTCGACGGTCATGCGGGGTACCTCGCTTCCGGCCGGGGTCGACGACCATGCTGCTCCGCTCCCCGGTCGCCCACCGGCCGGGGCCGCTACGCTGGACATCGGCACTGGTCAGGGGGTGGGCATGCGGCGCGGGTGGGTGATCGCCGTGGCCCTCGTGCTGGTGGTCGCCGGGGTGGCGTGGCTGTACATCACCGGGCCGATCGGGCGCACCGGGCCGGGCTGCGCGGTCACCCTGGTCCCGCCCGGCGCCGCGCCCGACTCCGACTCTGACTCCGTCACGTCCTTCGCGATGACCGTCGAGCAGGCCGACAACGCCGCCACCATCGCCGGCGTGGGCCGCCGGCTGGGCATGCCCGACCACGCGGTGAGCGTCGCGGTGGCCACGGCGCTGCAGGAGTCCAACCTGCGCAACCTGAACTACGGTGACCGCGACTCGCTCGGGCTCTTCCAGCAGCGGCCCAGCCAGGGTTGGGGTCGGCCCGACCAGCTCACCGACACCGTGTACGCCAGCACGGCCTTCTACCAGCGGCTGCGCCAGCAGCGGAACTGGCACGCGATGGAGGTCACCGACGCCGCCCAGCTGGTCCAGCGCTCGGCCACCCCGCAGGCCTACGCCCAGTGGGAGACGCAGGCCCGGGCCATCGCGGCCGCGCTCACCGGGGAGGCGGAGGCGTCGCTGAGCTGCCGCGACCTGGCCCTCGGGCCGCCGGCCTCCAACGTGGTCACCCTGGCCACCCGGGAGCTGGGCACCGCCGCCCTGACCGGCCCGCATCCGCCCGACCGCGGCCGCGCGTTCGCCGCGTGGCTGGTCGCGCACTCCTCCCGGCTGGCCGTCGACCAGGTGAGCTTCGACGGCCGTACCTGGACCGCCGAGTCCGGCCGGTGGGAGGCGACCGGGCCGCCGGACGGCCGCCTCACCCTCCGGATCGCGACCCCGCCGACGTAGCCCGGGTCGGGTACCGGGGGCCGTCGTCCGGGGCGGGTCGCCGCGCGGTGGGCAGGTCCCCGGCCGCCCGCGACCGGACAGCGGCGGTCGGACCGGTCGTCGTCGAACCCACGGTCGAACTCACCGCGGCCGGGCTCTCCGTGGGGGCCGGGGCCCTGGACGGGGCCTTGAGGAACAGGGCCAGGACCGCCGCCGCGAGGGTCATCACGGCGAGCACGAAGAACGCGTCGGCATACGTGGTCGTGGTGACCAGCGCGCTGAGCTGCTTGTAGTACGGGCCCAGGCCGGCGGCGCCGTGCGCGGCGGCCGCGCGCAGCTCCGGCGGGCTGTGGCTGAGCCCCTGGGCCATCAGCGACATCCGGTCGGAGATCAGCTGGGCGGCCTGGGTGGAGACCAACGCGCCGAACCCGGCCACGCCGACGCTGGAGGACACCCGCAGCACCACGTTGCTCATCGCGCTACCGGGGCTCAGCAGTGCCGAGGGCAGCGTGTTCAGCCCGGCCGACATGCACGGCATCATCGCCAGCCCGACGCCCACGTTGCGGATGGTGGTCCACAGCACGATCACCTCGCGCGGGGTGCCGATGGTGATCTGGGCCAGCAGCAGCGATCCGACGGCGGAGATCAGCAGGCCCATCGCCGCCGGCCACTTCGGGCCGATCCGGTCCACCAGGTAGCCCGCGAACGGACCCATCACGGCCATCGCGACCGCCGAGGGCACCAGGATCAGGCCCGTCTCGAACGCCTCGTACCCGCGCACGCTCAGCAGGAACTGCGGCACGTAGTAGAGCAGCGCGAACATGCCGATCGAGTTGATCGCGGTGAGCACCAGCGAGATGTTGTAGACCCCGCTGCGGAACACCTTCAGGTTGATCAGCGGGTTGCTCACCTCGAGCTCGATGAGCACGAAGAGGGCCAGGCTGAGCAGGCCGAACACGGCCAGCCCGAGGACGCGCATGTCCGTCCAGCCCCATTCCGGGTCCGGACCGCGGTCGGCGGCCAGCATCAGCGCGACCAGGCCGAGGGAGATCGTCAGGTAGCCGAGGAAGTCGAAGCGGGGACGGCTGGTGCTGGCCGGCCGGGGCAGCAGGATCGCGGCCGTCGTGACGGCGACGACGCCGAGCCCCACCTTGAGCACGAAGATGGCGTGCCAGCTGGAGTACTGCACCAGGTATCCGCCGAGGACCGGGCCGATGGCGGGGGCCATGATCACGCCGAGGCCGTAGAGGCCCATGGCCACGCCGAGCCGCTCCGGCGGCACCACGCGGTAGAGCAGCAGCATGCTGACCACGGTGATGATGCCGGCGGGGAAGGCCTGCATCACCCGGAAGGCCAGCAGGCTGGTGATGTCCCAGGAGATCGCGCACAGCCCGGAGGCGACCGTGAACGTGATCAGCGAGTACAGGAAGGTCCGAGCCAGGCCCATGCGCTCGGCCAGCCAACCGCTGAGCGGTACCGCGACGCCGAGGGAGAGCAGGTACGCGGTGCTGACCCACCGCACGTCGTCCTGGCTGACCCCGAGATCCTTCTGGATGTAGGGGATGGCCACGTTGATCACGCTGGTGCCCAGGACCGCCAGGAACGTCCCGGTGACCAGGACGCTGAGCGTGACGGCCCAGCCCTGCGTCTTGCTCGGCTGTACGGCGATCGACAACTGCCCCACCCAGGAAGTACCAGATTAATTACTTATCCTAAGTATCAACCTTAGACGTTGCCAGGTATTCCCCGTCGAGTGATTTGGGTGACGAGTGAGCCGCGTCATGCAGGATGGGGCTCATGGAGTGTCAGGCGCCGACCGCTGACGGTGCCCGGCTGTGGGTGCAGACCTTCGGCGCGGACGCCGATCCCGCCGTGCTGCTGATCGGCGGCGCGGCCTCACCGATGGACTACTGGGAGGACGGCTTCTGCGCGCGGCTGGCCGCCGGTGGGCGCCGGGTGATCCGGTTCGACGCCCGCGACACCGGGCGGTCCACCACCTGGCCGGTCGGCGAGCCCGGGTACACCGCCCGGGAGCTGAACGCCGATCCGCTGGCCGTGCTGGACACCCTGGGGATCGAGCGGGCGCACGTCGTCGGGCTGTCCATGGGGGCCGGGATCGCGCTGGCCGTCGCCGCCCACCACCCCGGGCGGGTGCTGACCCTGACCGTGGCCTCCACCAGCCCCGGGGGCGACGACACGCTGCCGCCGCCGAGGGCCGACATCGCGGCGTCCTTCGCCGAGCCGCCGCCGGAGACCGACTGGTCCGACCGGGCGGCCGTGGTGGCCAAGACGGTCGGTGAGCTGCGGGCCTTCACCGGCACCCTGCCGTTCGACGAGCGGCACGTCACCGCCCTGGTGGAGCGGATCGTGGACCGCAGCCCGGTGCCGGCGGCGGCGGAGAACCACTGGCTGGTGCTCGGCGCCGCGCCGGACGACCCGGTCGACCTCGGCTCCATCGGGGCGCCGACGCTGGTCTGGCACGGCACCGCCGATCCGCTGTTCCCGCTGCCGCACGGTGTGGCCGTGGCCGAGCGGATCCCGGGCGCGCGGTTGCTCCGGCTCGACGGGGTGGGCCACGAGTACCCGCCGCCCTCCACCTGGGACCTGGTGATCGGCGAGCTGCTGGCGCACACGGCTCAGTCGGGCGCGAGGTAGCCGACGGCCAGCTCGGCGACGTCCCGCGCGGTGACCTCGATGCTCCGGCCGGGACGGACGATGTGGCTCAGGGCCAGCCGCACGGTCGCCTCGGCGGCCAGCGCGACCCGGTGCCGGGGCAGCTCCGGCCAGCGCCGCCACACCCCCTCGATCATCCGCTCGGTGGCGTACTCGATGACCGGGGTCCCCTCGCTGGTGAGCAGGGGCAGGACGGCGCCGGCATCCCCGGTGAGCACGGTGGCCAGCACCGGATCGGCCCGGGCGGTCTCCAGGGCCGAGCGCACCGAGGCCTCCCAGCCGCCGCGCAGGTCGGCCGCGCCGGCCAGGTGGGCCTGCACGTCGTCCAGGATGCGCCGGGTGGTCCGCAGCACCAGGGTCTCGGCGAGCAGCAGCTTCGAGCCGAACTCGTTGTACAGGGTGCGCCGGCTGATCCCCACCCGGTCGGCGATCACCTGCATCCGCAGGCCCGGCCAGCCGTCCGCGCCGACGGCCGAGGCCGCCGCGTCCAGCACCTCGTCACGCAGCTGCGCGCGGGCCCGCTCGGCGAAGGTCGAGGACATCGGGACATAATACGCGAGTGTGCACAGATTGCACAAAATTGAGATCTTGTGCACCTTTCGCCCGCGTGGGACCCTCGATCCAGCTGGAGCGACGAGGCGATCAGCGAGAGGACACCGCCGTGACTGACACCACCACGAACCAGTTCCAGGGCCAGGGCACCGGCCTGACCAAGCAGACCAGCGGGAATCCGGACCGGGCCTACGACGAGCTCAACACCTCGGCGAAGGCGTTCTGGTCCACCACCATGGACGAGCGGGAGAAGACCTTCGCGGTGCTGCGCCGGGAGCGGCCGATCACCTGGCAGCCCCCGTTCGAGGACAACCTGATCCCGGTCGAGGGCGACTACGGATACTGGGCGATCACCACCCACCGCCACCTGATCGAGGTCACCCGCCGGCCGGACGACTTCCTTTCCGGGCCGGGGATCGTCGGGGACAACGTCCCGCCGGAGATGCTGGAGGCGGCGCAGTCGATCATCGCCATGGACCCGCCACAGCACACCAAGCTGCGCCGGCTGATGGCCGCGGCGTTCACCCCGAAGCAGATGCGCCGGATCGAGGACCAGATCAAGGCCAACGCCACCAAGGTGGTGGACAACCTGATCGAGAAGGCCGAGGCGTCCCCGGACGGCTGGGTGGACTTCGTCGCCGAGTGCGGCGGGCAGCTGCCGATGCACAACTTCAACGACATGATGGGCGTCCCGGACGGGGAGCGGCAGCGGGCCACCAGCGAGATGAACGAGTTCATGTCCTGGGGCGACGACGAGGTCTCCGGGCCGACCCTGGAGGCCAAGCTCACCAACATGCTCCGGGTGCTCACCTACATGCACGACCTGTCCCAGCGGACGGTCACCGACCGGCGGGCCAACCCCACCGGGGACCTGTTCACCTCGCTGGCCCAGGCCGAGGTGGACGGCGAGCAGCTCACCGACCACCAGATCGGCGCGTTCTTCGTGCTGCTCACCGTGGCCGGCAACGACACCACCCGGCAGTCGCTGAGCCACGGCCTGCGCGCGCTGACCACCCACCCCGAGCAGCGCGCGTGGCTGCTGGAGGACCTGGAGGGTCGGGTGGGCACGGCGACCGAGGAGCTGGTCCGCTGGGCCACCCCGATCGCCACCTTCCGCCGCACCGCGTCCCGGGACTGCGAGCTGGACGGCGTCCAGATCACCGAGGGCGACAAGCTGATCATGTTCTACAGCTCGGCCAACCGGGATGAGCAGGGCATCGAGCGCCCGCACGAGCTGGACCTGTCCCGCCACCCCAACCCGCACATCTCCTTCGGCGGCGGCGGCATCCACCACTGCCTGGGCAACCAGCTGGCCCGGTTCCAGATCAAGGCGCTGCTGATCGAGCTGCTCAGCCGGTACCCGGAGATCGAGGCGGGCGAGCCCGAGCTGTCGCCGGGTAGCTTCTTCCACGTGGTGAAGCGCCTGCCCTGCAAGCCCCTCCGATGAGCGATTACGACGTACTGGTCATCGGGTCGGGGTTCGGCGGCAGCGTCACCGCGCTGCGGCTGACCGAGAAGGGCTACCGGGTCGGCGTGCTCGAGGCCGGCCGCCGGTTCACCCCGGAGACGTTGCCCCGTACCTCGTGGGACGTGCGGAACTTCCTCTGGGCGCCGGCCCTGGGCTGCACCGGGATCCAGCGCATCCACGTGCTGCGGGACGTGGTGATCCTGGCCGGGGCGGGGGTCGGCGGCGGGTCGTTGAACTACGCCAACACGCTCTACCAGCCGTCGGCGGCGTCGTTCTACGACGACCCGCAGTGGGCGCACATCACCGACTGGCGCGCGGAGCTCGACCCGTTCTACGCCCAGGCCTCACGGATGCTCGGGGTGGTCACCCAGCCCACGACCACCCCGTCGGACCTGGCGATGCGCAAGGTCGCCGAGTCGGCCGGCCGGGGGCACACGTTCGGCCCGACCCGGGTCGGGGTGTTCTTCGGCCGCGACGGTGTTCCGGAGCCCGGGGTGGAGGTGCCGGACCCGTACTTCGGCGGGGTCGGCCCGGCCCGGCGCGGCTGCATCGAGTGCGGCGCCTGCATGACCGGCTGCCGGCACGGGGCGAAGAACACCCTGGACCGCAACTACCTGGCGCTGGCCGAGTCGGCCGGCGCGGTGGTGCACCCGGAGACGACGGTGCTCACGGTGACCCCTCGTTCCGGCGGCGGGTACGAGGTGACCACCCGGCCCACCCGGGGTCGCCGGCGTCGGGACCGGACGGTCTTCACCGCCGATCAGGTGGTGTTCGCCGCCGGCACCTGGGGCACCCAGACCCTGCTGCACCGGTTGCGCGACACCGGCGTGCTGCCCGGCATCTCCGCCCGGCTGGGGCAGCTGACCCGGACCAACTCCGAGGCGCTGGTCGGCGCGATGTCCCGGAAGACGCCCGCGCCGGGCTCCGACCGGGACTTCACCCAGGGCGTGGCCATCACCTCGTCCTGGCACCCGGACGACCACACGCACATCGAGCCGGTGCGCTATGGCCGGGGCAGCAACGCCATGGGCCTGCTCACCACGGTGATGACCGACGGGGGTGGTCGGGTGCCGCGCCCGCTCAAGGCGGTGGGGCAGATCCTGCGGCACCCGGTGACGTTCGCCCGGTCGCTGTCGGTACGTAACTGGTCGGAGCGGACGATCATCGCGCTGGTCATGCAGTCACTGGACAACTCGATCACGGTGACCCGGTCGAGACGGGGCCGGCTGACCTCCCGGCAGGGCCACGGGGTACCGAACCCCACCTGGATCCCGGCGGCCAACCAGGCCGCGCGCGGGCTGGCCGAACTGATCGACGGCGACCCCGGCGGCACCATCGGTGAGCTGGTCAACGTGCCGATGACCGCGCACTTCATCGGTGGTTGCGCGATCGGGTCGTCGCCGGAGACCGGGGTGGTCGACGGCTACCACCGGCTCTACGGGCACCCCGGGCTGCACGTGGTCGACGGGTCGGCGATCTCGGCCAACCTCGGGGTGAACCCGTCGCTGACCATCACCGCGCAGGCCGAGCGGGCGATGGCGTTCTGGCCGAACAAGGGCGAGAACGACCCGCGCCCGCCGCTCGGCGCCGACTACCTCCGGTTGCCGCCGGTGGCCCCGAAGGCGCCGGTCGTCCCCGCCGACGCCCCCGGCGCCCTCCGCCTGGCCTGACCCCGGTCAGTGGTCGGGCGCCTCACCTGACCTCGGTCAGCGGCCCGGCGCCTCACCTGACCTCGGTCAGTGGTGCGGTGCGGAGCCGTCCTCGGGCCGGGCGGGCACCGGCCGCGCCATCCGCATGGTGCGCGCCTCCAGCGGGGTGGGCGGGGGCAGCTCGGTGCGCGGGAGCGGTTCCGGTAGCGGTATCGGGTCCGGCTGGGGCAGCGGGCGCGGGCTGGGCACGGCCGGGCCGCGCGGTAGCACCCGGCGGACGGCCGCCGCCCGGGGGACCGGGACGGTCCCGCCGTTCGGCAGCTCCGTCGACCGGAGCCCGGCGACCAGGGTCTCCAGGGCGGTCGCCTCGGGCCCCGGCGGAAGCGGCTGGGTCGGCGGTGTGGGTTCCGCGGCCTCGGTGAGCTCGGGGATCTCGGGTGCTCCGGCGGCGACGGGAACGACGGGGGCCGGGGGGACGACCCGGATCGGCATGGTCGCGTCCGGGTCCCGCCTGGGCGGCGGGATGTTCCGGGGCCCCCGGTCCGGCGGCGGGGCCGCGGTGGCGTGTCGGGGCGCGGAGGGCTGTCCGGTGGGAGCCGGCGCGGGCCACCCGTCCGGTGCCGCGTGCCGTCCCACCGGAGCCGGGGACGGCGGCCGCGGCCGAGCCGGGGCCACCGGCGGAACCGGCGGGGCCGCCGGAACCGGTTGGGCCGTCGGAACCGGCTGGGCCACTGGGACCTGCGGAACCGGTTGGGCCGCTGGAGCCGGTTGGGCCGCTGGAACCGGCCGGGCCGCTGGAACCGGCCGGGCCGCTGGAACCGGCTGAGCCGCTGGAACCGGCCGGGCCGCCGGTCGCGGGCCGGGAACCGGTCGGGGCTGGGAGACCGGTCGTGGGTGCGGAACCGGACGGGGCGCGGCCGGCGGTCGGGACCGGGGGACCGGTCGCGGGCGGGGACCGGGCCGCCGGGCGGGCCGCGACGCCGGGTGGTGCAACCGGTAGAGCTGCGCGTACCCGGGCGTGCCCATCATCAGCTCGTCGTGGGTGCCGACGCCGACCACCCGGCCGCGCTCGAGGAACACGATGCGGTCGGCGTCGGTGACGGTGAGCAGGTTGTGCGAGATGACCACGGTGGTCCGGCCGGTCATCGCCCGGCGCAGCGGCTCCAGCACCCGCTGGGTGGACAGCGCGTCCAATCCGGTGGTCGGCTCGTCCAGCAGCAGCACCGGAGCGTCCCGGATCATCGCCCGGGCCAGCGCGATCCGCTGACGCTGACCACCGGAGAGCATCATCCCGCGCTGGCCGATCCGGGTCTGGTACCCCTTCGGCAGCGCGCTGATGAACGCGTGCGCGTCGGCGGCGGCCGCGGCGGCCTCCACCTCGGCGTCGGTGGCCTCCGGGCGGCCCCAGCGGATGTTCTCCGCCACGGTGCCGTCGAACACCAGGGTCTCCTGCAGCACCACCGCGACGTTGTCCCGCAGCTCCGCCAGCGGCACCCGGCGCAGGTCGACGCCGTCCAGGGTCACCGACCCCGACGACGGATCGTGCAGCCGCAGCAGCACCCGGGCCAGCGACGACTTGCCCGCCCCGCTGGCCCCGACGATCGCCACCGTCTGCCCGGGGTCGGCCCGGAAGCTCACCCGGTTCAGCGCCGGCCGCTCGTTGCCCGGGTAGTGGAAGGTGACGTCGTCGCAGGCCAGCGCCCCACGGGAACGCCCTACCGGAACTGCGTCTTCGCCGGGGTCGCGCACCTCCGGCTCGGTGTGCAGCAGCTCGATCACCCGCTCGGCGCCCGCGCTGGCCGCGAAGATCTGGTTGGTCAGGCTGCCGAAGCCGTTGATCGGGCCGTACAGCTGGGTGAGGTAGCCGATGAACACGATCAGCCCGCCGAGGGTGATCCGGCCCTGGCCGAGCTCGTGCAGGCCGTACCCGACCACCCCGAGCACGCCGATCACCTCGAGCAGGTCGGTGAACGGGTTGAACAGCGCCTCGATCTTCACCGCGACCATCTGGGCGGTGAAGCTGCGCGCGCTGTGCCGGCGGAACCGGGCCGACTCGTGGTCCTGGCGGCCGTAGGCCTGGACCAGCGCCACGTTGTGCAGGCTCTCCTCGGCGACCGCGCTGATCATGCCGGAGCTGCGGCGCTGCTCCCGGGAGGCCTTCTTGATCTTGCGGGCGAACGTCCGGGCCAGCAGCAGGAACAGCGGCATGGCGACCAGCGCGGCCAGCGCCAGCCGCCAGTCGAGCACGAACAGCGCGCCGGCGAAGAAGAGGATCTGGAAGGAGTAGGTCAGCGCCTGGTTGACCCCGGACAGCAGCAGGGCCTCGATCGCACTGACGTCGCCGGTGAGCCGGGCCAGCAGGTCACCGAGCTGGTGGCGGTCGAAGAACGACAGCGACAGCTTGTGCAGGTGGCCGAACACCCGCCCGCGCAGGACCAGGACGAACCGCTCCGCGACCCACGCGGACAGGTACTCGTCGATGAACCCGAACAACCCCTCGGCCAGCGTGATCACCACGAACGCCAGGGCGACCCACGGGAACAGGCCGAAGTCGCGCGGGGTGAGGACGTCGTCGACGAGGATCTTGAACAGCCAGATCCCGGCCGCCGCGAGCAGCGGCGGGATCGGGATCAGCAGCAGGCTCAGCGCCATCCGCCGGCGGAAGCCCTGAGTGTCCGGCCAGAACTCGCGAAAGATGTCGCGGACACCCATCTGGGGTGCTTCCGCGACCTCTGCGCCGACCAAAGGACCTATGCCGGTGTCGGAGACCGGATCTGAATCGGGTGGGGAGCCCATTACCTGCACTTTCAGCGGAGGTGGGTCGACCCCGCCCGTGACCGCACGGGCGGGGTCGACCGGGTACGCCTAGTCGCAGCCGCGGTGGTTGCGACGGTGGCGACGGCGCCGGCGACGGCGCTTGCAGTCGTCGTCATCGTCGTCGTCGCGCCGGTTGCGACACTTGGGCCGGTGGTCCGGCCGACCGCCGGAGCAGTTCCTGAACGCGCTCATGATGGGGAGTTTCCTTCCGTACGGGGAACGGCTTTCGGGGGCCGTCGGCGGCCTTCGGGGGGCCGTTGCCCGGAACATCAGCGCAGGTCGCGGTTACGTTTCACGGATCGTTCCGCTTCACTCCGACGGCCTAGGAGCAGGCGGATCCGGCGAACGGAGCAGTGCCGCCGTCGATCACGGCCCGCACCTCGGGGAATGCGCTGTGGTGCCGATCACCGCCACCGGGCGGCACTCTCAGGATCTCAGCGATGCCGGACGAGCTCGCGTAGCGACCACCGGCCCGGTCCGCCGGCCAGCACCACCCGGCCGAGCGGCGCGACGTCGAACCGCCACACCGAGCGCGGGCCCGCCTCGACCGCGTGCGCCACCGCCGCCCGGATCACCGCCGCGTCCGTCACGGCCAGCACCGCCCCCGGTCCGGGTGGCCGGGCGTCCGGCCCCGGCCCGTCCGGCTGGTGCAGCTCGTCGAGCCACCGCCCGACCCGCTCGCGCAGCGCGGCCAGGCTCTCCCCGCCGTGCGGTCTGGCGTCCGGGTCGAGCAGCCACTGGCCGAGGGCCTCCGGCTCGGCGGCCTGGACCTCGTCCAGCGAGCGGCCGGTCCAGCGCCCGTAGTCGCACCCGGCCAAGCGGGGCTCCACCCGGGCATCCGGGCCCTGGCCGGCCCGGGGCAGCGCGGCGGCGGTGTGCCGGCAGGCGGCCGACGGGGCGGTCAGCCACCGGTCGGCCCGGGGCAGGGCGAGCGACCCGGCCTCGGCCAGCCCGGCCGGGGTGGGCGGATCGTCGCCACCGAAGCATGCTCGACGGACCCCTTCGGTCACCGCGTGACACACCAGCACGACCCGCACCCCGCCAGCCTGCACCATCGACGGTCCGGTGAGGCATACACGACATCTGAACAGCTGCGAAGGTGTTGCTTTGCCGACGCCGGAAACGTAGCGTCAGAGCGTTCGCTATCGCTGCCGGAGAGGACCCTGCCGTGAGTTCACCCGCGTACTCGGAAGCCCGCGCGATCCCGCTGACCGGGGTGGCTCCGTGGCTGGTCGGCGCCGTCCTGTTCGGCCTGGGCCTGTACTACCTGGTGGGCATCGACGAGGGCGCCACCTCGGTGTTCGGCCAGACGATGTGGCTGCACGAGATGGTGCACGACGCCCGGCACTTCCTCGGCTTCCCCTGCCACTGAGCCGGCCACTGAGCATGGTGCGCGCGCTGGTGCTGCGGGGTCTCGCGGCGGGGTTGGTGGCCGGGCTGGTCGGGTACGTGTTCGCGCTGATCTTCGCCGAGCCGGTGATCCAGGCCGCCATCGACTACGAGGGTGCCCGGGATGAGGCGCAGCAGGCGCTGAACGTGGCCGCCGGGATCCCGGTCGAGCCGCCGGGCGAGGACGTGGTCAGCCGCTCGATCCAGTCCACCGTCGGGGTCGGCGTGGGCATGGTGGCCTTCGGCCTGGCCATGGGCGCGCTGTTCGCGGTGGCGTTCTGCCTGGCCTGGGGCCGGGTCGGGCGGCTCAGCCCCCGGGTGCTGGCGGTGCTGCTGGCCGGGGCCGGTTTCCTCACGTTCTACCTGGTGCCGATCCTGAAGTACCCGGCCAACCCGCCCGCGGTCAGCCACGACGACACCATCGGCGCACGCACCGGGCTGTTCCTGGTGATGGTGGTGGGCTCGGTGATCGCCGCGCTGATCGCGGTGCGCGTGGCCCAGGCCGTCCGGGGCCGGTTGGACGGCTGGAACGCCACCCTGGTCGGGCTGCTGGCCTTCGTCGTGCTGACCGGGGCGCTCATGCTCGTGCTGCCCGACCTCGGGCAGCTGGCCGTCAACGTGGAGCAGTACGGGCCGTCGGCCACCGAGACCCCGGGACCGCTGAAGAATCCCGCCGGGGTCATGGTCTTCCCGGGCTTCGACCCCGACCTGCTCTACGACTTCCGACTGTACTCGGTGATCGGGGCGCTGCTGCAGTTCGCGGTGATCGGGCTGGTCTTCGGCGCCCTGGCCCAGCGGGTGCTCAGGCCTGGTGACCGTGCGTCGAGTGAGCTGACGTCGCGCTGACCGGATCCTCCAGCTGCTCGAGCAGCGCGCGGATGGCGTCGTCGGCCAGCTGGTAGTGGATGGTGCGCCCGTCCCGGCGGGTGGTCACCACGCCGTGCGCGCGCAGCAGCCGCAGGGCCTGCGACACCGTGCTGTCCCGGACGCCGGTGGCCGCCGCCAGATCGGACACGCAGATCTCCCCGGCGTGGTGGATGCACAGCAGCAGGGCCAGCCGGGTCTGGTCGGCGAGCAGGGTGAAGCGGCTCACCCAGGACCGCAGCTCCTCCGGTTCGGGCAGGTGCGCCCGGGCCTCGCAGACCCGGAGGCCGTCGAGGATCGTGTGCGGGTCGTCCGGGTCGATGAGGTGCACCCCTCCATTGTGGCGGCAGTCTCGACCGCGTGTGATTTCAGGTGGGCCGGGTACTCCAGTCAGGTCACAGGGCGCCACGAAGGGCCGCCCGCCACCGCGAGGAGACGACGCGATGAGCGCGACCGACAAGGCCGACAACAAGCTGCACGAGGCCAAGGGCAAGATCAAGGAGACGGTCGGCAAGGCCATCGGCAACGAGCAGATGGAGTACGAGGGCAAGGTCGAGCAGGGCAAGGCCAACCTCAAGCAGTCCGGCGAGCACATCAAGGACGCGGCGGGCAGCGTGAAGGACGCCTTCGGCGGCAACAAGAAGGCCTGACCTCCGCACACCACCGCCGGCGCGCCGACCCCACCCGGGGCGGCGCGCCGTCGCGCGTGGCCACCATGCGCGCTACGTTCGCGGGTATGAGTCTCATCCAGGTCGAACGGGACGGCCCGCTGGCCCGGATCCGGCTGAACCGGCCGGCCCAGTACAACGCCCAGACCCCGGCCATGTGGCACGACATCCGCCGCGCCGGGGAGGCCCTGATCGCCGACGGCGGCGTCCGCTGCCTGATCCTCAGCGGCAACGGCAACTCCTTCTCCGCCGGGCTGGACATCAAGGCCCGGGCCCGGGGCGAGATCACCGGCGGGTCGATCTCCGGGCGGGCCGCCGACCAGGGCCGCGAGGAAATCGTGGACAGCGACCTGGTGGTGGCCCAGGCGGCCTTCCGGTGGCTCACCGAGGCGCCGTTCGTCACGCTGGCCGCCGTCCAGGGATACGCCCTCGGGGCCGGCGCCGAGCTGGTCCTCTCCTGCGATCTGCGGATCCTCAGCGAGGACGCCCAGCTGAGCCTGCCCGAGGTCGAGCTGGGCATGATGCCCGACATGGGGGGTTGCGACCGGCTGGCCTTCCTGGTCGGCTATCCCCGGGCGCTGGAGCTGGCGCTGAGCTGCCGGCGGATCGACGCCCGCGAGGCGCAGGCGATCGGGCTGGCCACCTCGGTGGTCCCGGCCGCCGACCTGGAGGCGCGGGTGATGGAGCTGGCGACGATGCTGGCCGGCCGCTCGGAAGAGGCCATCCGGTACGTGAAGCGGTCGGTCGCGGCCGGGGCGCGGGGCGACCGGGAGGCGTCCTTCGCCGAGGCCCGGGCGGGTGCCCTGGCCCTGGGCGCGGCGCGGAGACGGGCCCACGAGACAGCGGGAGTGCGGACATGAGCGACATGTTGATCAGCGCCGAGGAACGCGAACGGCTGACCGAGGACCGGGAGCGGATCAAGGGCCAGTTCCTGGCCCCGGCCGAGCAGCGCCCGCACAGCTCCGCCCGGGGCATCCACCACACCGCGCTGATCAGCGCGGACGTGCGGCGGACCTGCGCGTTCTACCAGGACGTGCTCGGGTTCCCGCTGGTCGAGATGTTCGAGAACCGGGACCTGCCCGGGTCCACGCACTTCTTCTTCGACCTCGGCCACGGCAACACGATCGCCTTCTTCGACCTGCCCGGCGTGGACCCCGGCCCGTACGCCGAGGTGCTCGGCGGGCTGCACCACCTGGCCATCTCGATCAGCAAGGAGAACTGGGACGCCGCCCGCGCCCGGCTGGACGCGGCCGGGGTGGAGTACATGGTGGAGAGCGGCTCGTCGATCTACTTCCGGGACCCGGACGGCGCCCGGCTGGAGCTGATCCACGACCCGCTCGGCGAGATGTACGGGCACACCATCGAGATCAAGCCGTGAGACCCGTGAGTGGTTGGTAGTGCTATAGCACTACCAACCACTCACGGGTGCGCGCTACAACCAGGACGGTAGCCACATCTCCGCCTCCCAGTGGGAGATGGTGATGCTGTTGCCGACCAGGATCGGCCACATCCAGACGAAGTTGGCCACGGCCGCGCCCAGGTACAGCGACACCACCAGCAGCCCGGTGGCCCGGCGCTCCGGACCGGCGTCGGCCGCGCCCAGCACCTCGCCCAGGGCCAGGGTGATCGCCAGGATCAGGAAGATGGACAGCGGGACGGCGTAGAAGTAGTACATCTGCCGGTCGATGTTGGTGAACCAGGGCAGGAACCCGGCCAGGTAGCCGACCAGGAGCGCGCCGTAGCGCCAGTCCGAGCGGGTGACCGCCCGCCACAGCGTCCAGCCGCCCACCACGGGGGCCAGCCACCACATCACCGGCGTGCCGATCAGCATCTGGGTGGAGGCGCACTCCGGCTGCCCGCACTGCAGGACGTCGCTGTCGTAGAGGTAGAGCATCGGGCGCAGACCCATCGGCCAGGTCCAGGGCTTGGACTCCCAGGCGTGCGGCTTGCCGATCGGCGTGGTCAGGTGGGCGTGGAAGTTGAGCATCTGGCCGTGGTAGTACCAGAGCGCCCGCAGGCCGTCCGGCAGCAACGAGGCGGGCCCGTCGGCCGGGACCTTGCTGCCCACGACGTGCCGGTACACGCCCATCTCGCTGGCGAACCACGGGGACCAGAAGGCCAGGTAGACCAGCACCGGGATCAGCGCCAGCGCCCACAACGACGGCCCGACGTCCCGCGCCCAGGTCCCGGCCCAGGGACGGTGGACGCCGGTGTCGCGGCGCAGGAACAGGTCCCAGGCCACCACCATCAGGCCGAACGCGGCCACCCAGTACACCCCGGACCACTTGACCGCGCAGGCCATCCCGAGCAGCAACCCGGCGCCGAACCGCCACCAGCGCACCCCCCAGCGCGGCCCGAACGGGGAGTCGTTCAGCCGCCCCTCGGCGACCACCACCGCCATCCGGGCCCGCACCTCGTCCCGGTCGACCAGCAGGCAGGCGAAGGCGGCCAGCACGAAGAAGGCCAGGAAGATGTCCAGCATGCCGAGCCGGGCGGACACGAAGTTGACCCCGTCGGCCAGGGTGAGCACCCCGGCGACGGCGCCGAGCAGGGTCGACCGGGTCAGCCGGCGGGCCACCCGCACCATGATCAGCACGAACAGGGTGCCCAGCACGGCGGAGGTGAACCGCCAGCCGAAGGCGTTGTAGCCGAAGGACCACTCGCCGATCGCCACCAGCATCTTGCCCAGCGGTGGGTGCACCACCAGCCCGTAGGCCGGGTTGTCCTCCAGGGCCCCGTTGCGCACCATCTGCCAGGCCTGCGGCACGTAGTGCTTCTCGTCGAACACCGGGGTGCCGTCGTCGGTGGACGCGCCGAGCCGCCAGAACCGCAGCACCCCGCCGATCGCGGCGATGCCGATCGCCACCAGCCAACCGCGCAGCCGGTCGGTGGGCATCGGCCGCATGGCGACGAACCCGCGGCCCCGTTGCTTGTCGGCGCCCGGACGGCGGCCGATCGGCAGCAGCCCGATCCGGGCCGGGCTCATCGCCGCGCCGGGCCGCGATTCGGGTCGCCGGCGCGGTCGGGTCAGAGTTCCGGAGAGGCCCACCACGAGGGCCGATCGTAGGCTGGCCCCCGTGCCGCCCGACCCCGAGCCCGGTCAGACCGGGTTGCTGCTGCTCGCCGCGACCCCCCTCGGTGATCCCGGTGACGCCTCGTCCCGGCTGGTCGAGGCGTTGCGCACGGCCGATGTGGTGGCCGCCGAGGACACCCGCCGGGTGCGCACCCTGGCCACCGCGCTGGGTGTCGTTCTCAGCGGACGGGTGGTCAGCCACTACGACGCGGTGGAGGCCCGCCGGGCGCCGGCGCTGGTCGAGGCGGTGCGCGATGGGCAGACCGTGCTGGTGGTCACCGACGCCGGGATGCCCTCGGTGTCCGACCCCGGTTACCGGCTGGTGGGCGCGTGCGTGGCGGCCGGGCTGCGGGTGAGCTGCCTGCCCGGCCCGTCGGCGGTGACCACGGCGCTGGCGGTGTCCGGGCTGCCGTCCGACCGGTTCTGCTTCGAGGGGTTCGTCCCGCGCAAGCCGGGGGAGCGGCGGCGGTTCTTCGCCGGGCTCTCGGCCGAACCCCGGACGGCGGTCTTCTTCGACTCACCCCGCCGGCTGGCCGACACCCTGGCCGATGCGGTCGCCGTGCTCGGTGAGGACCGCCCGGCCGTGGTGTGCCGGGAGCTCACCAAGACCCACGAGGAGGTGCTGCGCGGGTCCCTCGGCTCGCTCCTGGAGTGGGCGTCGGGGAACGAGGTGCGCGGGGAGATCACCGTGGTGCTGGGCGGCGCGGTGGCCGGGCCCGAGCCGCTGGAGGTGCTGGTGGAGCGGGTGCGGGAGCGGGTGGCCGGCGGGGAGCGGCACAAGGACGCGGTGAACGCGGTGGCCGCCGGATCCGGGGTGCCGAAGCGGGAGCTCTACGCGGCCTCGCTGCCGTCTGTGGGGCCGGCCAGCCCGGCCACCAGCTCGTAGGAGCGCAGCCGGTCGGCGGGGTCGTGCAGCAGCGTGGTGACCATCAGCTCGTCGGCGTTCGTCTCGGCCAGCAGGGACGCGATGCCCTTGGCCACGGTGTCCGGGCCGCCGATGATCTGCTGGGACAGCCGGTCGTCCACGAACCGCCGCTCGATGTCCGAGTACGGGTAGGCGGCGGCCTCCTCCGGCGTGGGCACCCGGCCGGGCTTGCCCTGCCGCAGCTGCAGGAACGACAGCGCCCCGGAGCCGGCGAGGTAGCGGGCCCGGTCGTCGTCCTCGGCGGCCAGCACCGAGGCGCAGACCATCGCGTACGGCTCGGACAGCCGCTCGCTGGGCCGGAACCGCTCCCGGTAGAGCTTGAGCGCCGGCAGGGTGTTGGCCGCGCTGAAGTGGTGGGCGAACGCGAACGGCAGCCCGAGCAGCCCGGCCACCTGGGCGCTGTACCCGGAGGAGCCGAGCAGCCACACGTCCGGCCGGTCGCCGTCCCCGGGCACCGAGGTGACCCCGCGCGAGCTGGGCCCGGCGAAGTAGCCGATCAGCTCGGTGAGCTGCTCGGGGAACTCGTCGGCGCTCAGCTGGGCCGGGCCCCGGCGCAGCGCCTGCGCGGTGACCGGGTCGGTGCCGGGGGCGCGGCCGAGGCCGAGGTCGACCCGTCCGGGGTGCAGCGCCTCCAGCGTGCCGAACTGCTCGGCCACCACCAGCGGGGCGTGGTTGGGCAGCATCACCCCGCCGGACCCCACGCGGATGGTGCTCGTCGCCGCCGCCACATGGGCCAGCAGCACGGCCGGCGCGGAGCTGGCGATCCCCGGCATGTTGTGGTGCTCGGCCACCCAGAACCGCTGGTAGCCGAGGCGTTCGGTCTCCCGGGCCAGCTCGACGGTGCTGGCCAGCGCGGCCCCGGCGGTGGAGCCGACCCCGACCGGGGCGAGGTCGAGCACGGAAAGAGGGGGCATACCGGTACCCAACGCCGACGCCGTCCCGGATCTTCCCGGCTCAGGCCGGGGACGGCTCGGCGCGGGTGAACGGCCGCCAGCGGACGACCGGCTCCACCACCCGGGCCATGATCGGTCCGAGGACGGCCATGAGCAGCACGTACGCCGTGGCCAGCGCGGCCAGCCGGGGATCAACCGCGCCGGAGGCCACCGCGAGCCCGGCGATGACGATGGAGAACTCGCCCCGGGCGACCAGCGCGGCCCCGGCCCGGGCCCGGCCCAGCTTGCCGATGCCCTGCCGGCGCGCCGCCCACCAGCCGGTGGCCAGCTTGGTGAGCGTGGTGGTCACGGCCAGCACCACCGCCCAGCCCAGCACCGGTGGGATCGCCGTCGGGTCGGTGTTCAGCCCGAACGCGACGAAGAAGACCGCCGCGAACAGGTCCCGCAGCGGCTCCAGCAGCCGGGTGGCGTTGTGCGCGGTGGAGCCGGAGATGGCGATGCCGAGCAGGAACGCGCCGACCGCCGCCGAGACCTGCAGCGCCGAGGCGAACCCGGCCACCAGCAGCGCCAGCCCCAGCACCTTGAGCAGGAACACCTCCCGGTCCGGGCTGTCCACCAGCGCGGACACGTACCGGCCCCAGCGCAGCGCGACCAGCAGCACCACGCTGATCACCGCCAGCGATATCCCCACCGCGGTCAGCCCGCCGAGGAACGACACCCCGGCCAGGATCGCGGTCAGGATCGGCAGGTACAGCGCCATCACCAGGTCCTCGAAGACCAGGATGGACAGCACCACCGGGGTCTCCCGGTTGCCGAGGCGGCCGAGGTCGCCCAGGACCTTGGCGATGATCCCGGACGAGGAGATGTAGGTGACCCCGCCCAGCACCACGGCGCCGACCGGGCCCCAGCCCAGGATCAGCGCCACGGCCACCCCGGGCGCGGCGTTCAGCACCACGTCCAGGATCCCGGCCAGCCAGGACCGCTTCATGCCCCCGACCAGCTCGGACGCCGAGTACTCCAGCCCGAGCAGCAGCAGGAGCAGGACCACGCCGACCTCGGAGGCGATCGTGGAGAACTCGTGGATGCCGTCGAGGTTCACCAGGCCGCCGTCGCCGAAGGCCACCCCGCCGAGCAGGTAGAGCGGGATCGGGGACATGCCGATCCGCTGGGCCAGCCGGCCGAGCAGGCCGAGGGCGAAGAAGACCCCGCCCAGCTCGATGAGTTGCAGCGCGCCGTGGGCCACCGGCGCTCAGCCCCGCAGGAGGATCTCGGCGGCCTCGGCCAGTCCGTCCCGGGTACCCACCGCGACCAGCAGATCCCCGGCGGTGAGGAGGAACTCCGGCCCGGGGGAGGGGTGCACCTGGCCGGCCCGCATCACCGCGACCAGGGACACCCCGGTCCGGGTGCGCATGGCGGTGTCGCCGAGCGGCCGGCCGTCGAACGGGGAGTCCCCGTTGACCGGCAGCTGTTTGGTGCGGATGCCGGGCAGGTCCTTGTGCTCCTCGGCCAGCTGGGCGACCAGGGTGGGGGCGCCCAGCAGGTTGGCCAGCGTGCTGGCCTCCTCGTGGCTCAGCGGGATCTCGGCCACGCAGGCGTCCGGATCGTCGCGTTTGGACACGATCAGCTCGATCTTGCCGTCGCGGTGGCTGATCACGCCGATCCGGCGCCCGCCGCGCAGCGCGAAGTCCTTCCGGACGCCGATCCCCGGGAGCGGGGTGACCTCTACGTTCACGTTTCCACCCTAACCCGGCCGACCGGAGGAAACCGGTTCGCGCCTCGGGCCTACGCTGGAAGGCATGAGTTCCCGCGTGCTCAACGCCGTGGCCTGGCCATACGCCAACGGGCCCCGGCACATCGGCCATGTCTCCGGGTTCGGCGTGCCCTCGGACGTCTTCTCCCGCTACCAGCGGATGGCCGGCAACCAGGTGCTGATGGTCTCGGGCACCGACGAGCACGGAACCCCGATCCAGGTCCAGGCCGACGCCGAGGGCCTGAGCCCGCGCCAGCTGGTGGACAAGTACAACCGGGTGATCGTGGACGACCTGCAGGGTCTGGGGCTGTCCTACGACCTGTTCACCCGGACCACCACCCGCAACCACTACGCCGTGGTCCAGGACATGTTCCTGTCGCTGCACCGCAACGGCTACATCGTGCCGAAGGTCACCAAGTCGGCGATCAGCCCGTCCACCGGCCGCACCCTGCCCGACCGCTACATCGAGGGCACCTGCCCGATCTGCGGCTACGACGGCGCCCGGGGCGACCAGTGCGACAACTGCGGCAACCAGCTCGACCCGGCGGACCTGAAGAACCCGCGCTCGAAGATCAACGGGGAGACGCCGAAGTTCGTCGACACCGAGCACCTGTTCCTGGACCTGCCGGCGTTCACCGAGTCGCTGGGCAGCTGGCTGGCCGGGCGCACCGACTGGCGGCCGAACGTGCTCAAGTTCAGCCAGAACCTGCTGGAGAACCTGCGGCCCCGGCCGATCACCCGGGACCTGGACTGGGGCGTCCCGGTGCCGCTGGACGGCTGGCGCGACCAGCCGATGAAGCGGTTCTACGTGTGGTTCGACGCCTGCATGGGCTATCTCTCGGCCTCGGTCGAGTGGGCGCGGCGGTCCGGGGACCCGGACGCCTGGCAGCAGTGGTGGTGCGACCCGGAGGCCCGGGGCTACTACTTCATGGGCAAGGACAACATCACCTTCCACACGGTGATCTGGCCGGCCACCCTGCTCGGCCAGAACGGGGCGGGGGACCGCGGCGGTTCGCCCGGCACCTTCGGCACGCTGAACCTGCCGGACGAGATCGTCTCCAGCGAGTTCCTCACCATGAGCGGCTCCAAGTTCTCCACCAGCCGCGGCACGGTGATCTACGTCGGCGACTTCCTGAAGGAGTTCGGCCCGGACGCGCTGCGCTACTTCATCGCGGTGGCCGGCCCGGAGAACCAGGACACCGACTTCACCTGGGACGAGTTCGTCCGCCGGATCAACTTCGAGCTGGCCAACGAGTGGGGCAACCTGGTCAACCGGTCGATCTCGATGGCGCACAAGAACGTCGGCGCGGTGCCGAAGCCGGTCGCCCAGGTCGACGCCGACCATGAGCTGCTGGCGCTGTCCCGGGGCGCGTTCGACACGGTCGGCGGGCTGCTCGAGCGCAGCCGGTTCAAGCAGGCCATCGGCGAGGCGATGCGGGTGGTCGGGGCGGCCAACAAGTACCTGTCCGACCAGGAGCCGTGGAAGCGCAAGGACGACCCGGACCGCCGGGACACCATCCTGCACACCGCGCTGCAGGTGGTGCAGGACGCGAACACGCTGCTCACGCCGTTCCTGCCGCACGCCGCCCAGCAGATCCACACCGCCCTCGGCGGGTCCGGGACGTGGGCCGTGCAGCCGGAGATCCGTGAGGTCAGCGAGGAGGGCGGCCCGGACTACCCGGTGCTGATGGGCGACTACGCCGCCGGGCTGGCCGCCTGGGAGTCCACCCCGATCGAGGTCGGCCGGCCGCTGGCCAAGCCGTCGCCGCTGTTCGCCAAGCTCGACGCCGAGCTGGGCGAGACCGGCCCGGAGTGGGCCCCGATCCAGAAGTGACCGACCGCCGTCCCGCCCCGGAGCCGCCGGAGCCGTTGCGCGCGCCGATCATCGATGCGCACACCCACCTGGACGCCGCCGCCGGCACCACGGCGGAGGAGGTCCGGGCGGCGATGGACCGGGCGGCGGCGGTCGGGGTGGTCGCGGCGGTGACCGTGGCCGACGACCTGGCCGCCGCCCGCTGGACGATTCAGGCCGCCGGCTGGGACGACCGGGTGCACGCCGCCGTGGCCCTGCACCCCACCCGGGCCGGTGACCTGGACGACGCCGCCCGCGCGGAGATCGCCTCGCTGGCGGCGGACCCGGCCGTGGTGGCGGTCGGCGAGACCGGGCTGGACTACTACTGGCCCGGCAAGCTGGACGGCTGCGCGTCACCTGACGTGCAGCGCGAGGCCTTCGCCTGGCACATCGACCTGGCCAAGCGCCTGGACAAGCCGCTGATGATCCACGACCGGGACGCGCACGACGACGTGCTGGCCGTGCTCGCCGCCGAAGGCGCCCCGGAGACGGTGATCTTCCACTGCTTCTCCGGCGGCCCGGACCTGGCCCGGGCCTGCGCGGACGCCGGCTACGTGATGTCCTTCGCCGGCCCGGTCACCTTCAAGAACGCCCGGGAGCTGCGCGAGGCGGCGGTGCTGGCCCCGGACGAGCTGCTGCTGGTGGAGACCGACGCGCCCTACCTCACCCCGCACCCGCACCGGGGCAAGGCCAACGAGCCCTACTGCCTGCCCTGGACGTTGCGCGGGCTGGCCGAGCTACGCGGCACAGCCGAGGAGGCGATGGCGGACACCGTCCGGACCAACGCCGAACGGGTCTACCGGCGGTGAATCTGCTGGGGCCGGCCGAGGTGCGTGAGCTGGCCGAGCGGTTGGACGTGCGGCCGACCAAGAAGCTCGGGCAGAACTTCGTGCACGACGCCAACACCGTGCGCCGGATCGCCCGGCTCGCCGAGCTGACCACCGGGGACACCGTCCTGGAGATCGGCCCCGGCCTGGGCTCGCTCACCCTGGCGCTGCTGGCCGACCCGTCCGGGCCGGCCGTGGTCGCCGTGGAGATCGATCCCCGGCTGGCCGCCGCCCTCCCGGGCACCGTCGCCGACCGGTCGGCCGACGCCGCGGCGCGGCTGACCGTGCTCACCCGGGACGCCCTGACCGTCACCGCCGCCGACCTGCCGCATGAACCGACGGCCCTGGTGGCGAACCTGCCCTACAACGTCGGCGTACCGGTCCTGCTGTCCGCGCTGGAGCGGTTCCCCAGCATCGGCAAGGGGCTGGTTATGGTGCAGGCCGAGGTGGTCGACCGGCTGGCCGCCGCGCCGGGTGGGCGGACCTACGGCGCTCCGAGCGTCAAGCTGGCCTGGTACGCGGCCGCGCGCCGGGCCGGGCCGGTACCCCGGAACGTGTTCTGGCCGGTCCCGGGGGTGGACTCGGCGCTGCTCCAGTTCACCCGCCGGGAGCCGCCGCCCGGTGACCGGGAAGCGGTGTTCGCCGTGGTGGACGCGGCGTTCGCGCAGCGCCGCAAGTCGCTGCGCTCCGCGTTGGCCGGTTGGGCGGGGTCGCCGGCGGCGGCCGAGACGGCGTTGCGGGCGGCGGAAGTGGACCCGGCGACCCGGGCCGAGCGGCTGGGCGTGACCGACTTCGCGCGGATCGCCGCCGAGCGGTCGAAGCTCCCGACCGGTGGCGAACTAGGCTGACCGGGTGCTCGCCGTCGTCCCACCACCGGTGACCGTCCGGGTCCCGGCCAAGGTGAACCTGCACCTGGCCGTGGATGACCTGCGCCCGGACGGCTATCACGACCTGACCACCGTGTTCCACGCGGTGAGCCTGTTCGACGAGGTCACCGTCGCGGCCACCGACTCACCCGGCGTCGAGGTGATCGGCGAGGGCGCGGCCGGCTCGACCGTCGTCGTGCCCGAGGACGACACCAACCTGGCCTGGCGGGCGGTGCTGGCCCTGGCCGAGCACGTCGGCCGCAAGCCCGCCGTGCGGGTGGTGCTGCGCAAGGCCATCCCGGTGGCCGGCGGCATGGCCGGGGGCAGCGCCGACGCGGCGGCCACCCTGGTCGCGCTGTCCGCGCTGTGGAAGCTGGACCTGCCCCGCGACCAGCTGGCCGAGCTGGCCGCCGGCCTGGGCAGCGACGTCACGTTCGCGCTGCACGGCGGCACTGCGCTGGGCACCGGCCGGGGCGAGCGGCTGGTCCCGGTGCTCACCCGGCACACCGTGCACTGGGTGCTGGCGCTGCACCACCGCGGCCTGTCCACCCCGACCGCCTTCGGCGAGCTGGACCGGCTGCGCGCGGCGTCCGGCTCGCCCACCGTCCCGCCCCGGGTCGGCGCCGTCGAGCCGGTGCTGGAGGCGCTGGCCGCCGGTGACGCCCGCCAGCTGGCGCTGCTGCTGGGCAACGACCTGCAGGCCGCCGCGGTGAGCCTGGAACCCACGCTGCGCCGCACCCTGCGGGCCGGGGTGGAGGCGGGCGCGCTGGCCGGCATCGTGTCCGGGTCCGGCCCCACCTGCGCGTTCCTCTGCGCCGACGAGCAGGCGGCGATCCGGGTGGCGGCCGAGCTGGCCGGGGTTGGGGTGTGCCGGGGCGTTCGGGTGGTGCACGGTCCGGTGCCGGGCGCCCGGGTGATCGAGGACCCCGAGCCGGAGCCGACCGGATCGCGCCCGCCACCAGCACCGGGATGGGCATAAGCAGTTGCCGGAGAACCTGATCAACCTGGAGACGGTCACCGCGACCGTGCCGGGCGATGCCTCCCGGGTGCTGCTGGACGCGGTGTCGCTGGGTGTGTCGGCCGGCGACCGGATCGGCGTGGTCGGCCTCAACGGTGGCGGCAAGACCACCCTGCTCGAGGTGCTGACCGGGGAACGGGCCCCGGACTCCGGGCGGGTCAGCGCCGTGCGCGGGCTGCGGTCGGCGGTGGTCACCCAGCGCACCGAGCTGGCCCCGGGCGCCCGGGTGCGGGAGGTGGTCCTCGGCCCGCTGGGGGTGACCGCGGAGCACGAGTGGGCGTCGGTGCCCCGGGTCCGCGAGGTGCTCGCCGGCCTCGGCATCACCGATCTGGACCGCACCGTGGACGGGATGTCCGGCGGGGAGCGGCGCCGGGTGGCGCTGGCCGCCGCGCTGGTCGGCGACCTGGACCTGGTCGTGCTGGACGAGCCGACCAACCACCTCGACGTGGAGGGCATCGACTGGCTGGCCCGGCACCTGATCGGCCGGGGCTGCGCGCTGGTGGTGGTCACCCACGACCGCTGGTTCCTGGACACCGTCTGCACCCGCACCTGGGAGGTCGGCGGGTTCGGCGCGGCCGGCCGGGTGGAGTCCTACCTCGGCGGTTACGCGGACTGGATGTTCGCCCGGGCCGAGCGGTCCCGGCAGGCCGACGCGGCCGAGGAGCGGCGGCGCAACCTGGCCCGCAAGGAGCTGGCCTGGCTGCGCCGGGGCGCCCCGGCCCGGACCTCCAAGCCGCGGTTCCGGATCGAGGCGGCCGAGGCGCTGATCGCCGACGTCCCCGACCCGCGCAACGACGTGGAGCTGCTGGCCTTCGCCGACCAGCGCCTCGGCAAGACCGTGCTGGAGCTGGAGGACGCGAGGCTGACCGTTCCCGGCCGGGAGCTGCTGCGGGAGGTGACCTGGCGGTTGGGCCCGGGAGACCGGGTCGGGCTGGTCGGGGTGAACGGCTCGGGCAAGACCTCGCTGCTCAAGGTGCTGGCCGGCGAGCGGGAGCTGGACGGCGGGCGGCTGGTCACCGGCAAGACGGTCCGGCTGGCGCACCTGTCCCAGGAGCTGGCGGACATCCCCGAGGACCTGCGGGTGCTGGAGGCGGTCGAGGAGATCGCCCGGCACGTCACGGTGGGCAAGCACGAGATCTCGGCGTCCTCGATGCTGGAGCGGCTCGGGTTCCCCGCCGCCCGGCAGTGGACCCCGGTCGGCGACCTCTCCGGCGGCGAGCGGCGCCGGCTGCAGCTCACCCGGCTGCTGATGGACGAGCCGAACGTGCTGCTGCTCGACGAGCCGACCAACGACCTGGACGTGGACACCCTGCAGCGGCTGGAGGACCTGCTCGACGGCTGGCCCGGCACCCTGGTGGTGGTCAGCCACGACCGCTACCTGATCGAGCGGGCCTGCGACTCGGTGTACGCGCTGTTCGGCGACGGCAAGCTGGTGCACGTCCCGGGCGGGATCGACGAGTACCTGGCCCGCCGGTCCGGCCCGGTGAGCCGGGCGCCGGCCGCGGGACCGGCTGCGAAGGCGGCGGCTTCCAGAACGGCGGCGAAACCACCCAGCGGTGCGGCCGAGCAGCGCGAGGCCCGCAAGGCGGCGCAGCGGCTGGAGCGGCGGATGGAGCAGCTGTCCGCCCGGGAGAGCCGGCTGCACACCGCGCTGGCCGAGGCGGCCACCGACGGCCCGAAACTGCTGGAGCTGGACGCCGAGCTGCGTGCGGTGGTGGCCGAGCGCGGCGAGGTCGAGGAGCAGTGGCTGGCCGCCGCCGAGGCCGCCGAAGGCTGACCGGCGGGAAATCCGCGGGCCGCCGACCAGTTCTCGCGGCGGGCTCCGTCGTAGCTGGTGAAGGCCGGCCGACTCGGCGCCGGTCCCGCCGAGAGGACCCAGTGATGACGATGACCGACTCGCCCGCCACCACCCCGAGCACCTCCGCCCGCACCGACCGGCCCGGCAAGGCCGCCGTCATCGTCGGCTGGGTGCTCTCCGGTCTGGTCGGCCTGTTCCTGCTGGTCGACGCCGGCGTCAAGCTGGCCCAGATCGAGATGGCCGTGCAGGGCAGCGTCGTGCTGGGCTTCCCCGCGCACACCGTGTTCGCCATGGGCGTGCTGCTGCTGGTCGGGGTGCTGCTGTACCTGGTGCCCCGGACCTCGGTGTTCGGCGCGGTGTTCACCACGGCCTACCTCGGCGGCGCGGTGTGCGCGCAGGTCCGGGTGGAGGCGGAGCTGTTCGGCTACGTGCTGTTCCCGGTGTACGTGGCCGTGCTGCTCTGGCTGGGGCTGTACCTGCGCAGCGCCGCCCTGCGCCGGCTGGTCCGGGACGGTTACTGAGCCCGGCGACCGAGTGGTCGTGCCGGAGCCCGCGTTCCCCGGAACGCGGGCTCCATTACGCTGTGCCGCCCGCGGATCAGGGCCGCCGCCGATCAGGAGGGAAGTCGATGACCGAGGTCGACGAGCAGGACCGCACGACACCGAGCCAGCGGGCGGTGATGGCCGGCTGGGTGATCAGCGTGGTGGAGATCCTGTTCCTGTCCCTGGACGCGGTGACCAAGCTGATCAAGTCGGCCCCGGTGGTGACCGCCACCGTCGCGCTGGGCTTCCCGGAGGGCAGGATCCGCGCGATGGGCGTCCTGCTGCTGATCGGCGTCGTGCTGTACGCGGTGCCCAGGACGTCGGTGTTCGGCGCGGTGCTGGTCACCGCCTACCTGGGCGGCGCGGTGTGCGCGAACGTCCGGGTCGAGGCGCCGCTGATGACCAACACGCTGGCCCCGGTGTACACCGCCATCGCCCTGTGGGTGGGCCTGTACCTGCGCAGCGCGGCCCTGCGGCGCCTGGTCCGCGACGGTTACTGACCGGCTCCGGACGCGGGCGATCCGCCCAGCTCGGCGAGCAGCAACGCCTCGGCCAGCACGGCGCGCGCGAACATGTCCAGCGACAGGCTCTCGTCGATGCCGTGCCAGCGGCTGGCCGGGTCACCCACCCCGGTGACCAGCACCGCCGCCCCCGGGAAGGCCCGGGCGAACTCGGCGATGAACGGGATGGAGCCGCCGATGCCCATCTCCACGGCGGCGTTGCCGTAGGCCGCGCCGAACGTCCGCCGGGCCGCGTCGTAGATCGACCCCACCGGGTCCAGCTCGAACGGGGCCGCGCCCGCGCCCGGGGTCACCGTCACCCGGGAACCCCACGGCGTGTGCGCCCGCAGGTGCTCGGTGAGCCGGCTCTGCGCCCGCACCGGGTCGTCGCCGGGCGCCAGCCGCAGGCTCACCGCCGCCCGCGCGGTGGGCAGCAGCACGTTCGCGGCCTGTGCCACCGACGGCGCGTCGATGCCGAGCACCGCGGCGGCCGGCTGGTACCAGAGCCGCTCGGGCAGGGTGCCGGCGCCGAGCAGCTCCACCCCGTCCAGCAGCCCGGCGTCGCAGCGGAAGGTGTGCTCGTCCATGTCCGGGGCGTCCGAGTCCCGGGAGACCAGGCCGGGCACCGCCACCCGGCCCTTGTCGTCGTGCAGGGTGGCCAGCAGCCGGCACAGGGCGGTCAGCGCGTCCCCGATCGGGCCGCCGTACACCCCGGAGTGCACCGGCCGCTCCAGCATCGAGACCTCGACCGTGCAGTCGACCAGCCCGCGCAGGCTGGTGGTCAGCGCGGGGACGTCGGTCGCCGGGTTCCCCGAGTCGGCGATGATGATCACATCGGCGGCCAGCCGGTCGTGGTGCGCGGCCAGCAGCGCGGGCAGCGTCGGCGAGCCCGACTCCTCCTCGCCCTCGATGAACAGGGTGATCCCGACCGGCAGCGAGCCGTTCGCGAGGAACGCCCGGATGACCGCGAGGTGCAGCATCACCCCGGCCTTGTCGTCCGCCGCGCCGCGCCCGTAGAGCCGGCCGTCCCGCTCGGTCGGGGTGAACGGTGGGCTGGTCCACAGCTCGTCCCCGCCGGTGGGCTGCACGTCGTGGTGGGCGTAGAGCAGCACCGTCCTCGCCCCGGGCGGCCCGGGCCAGTGGGCCAGCACGGCCGGCCCGCCCCCCTCGGCCGCGACGATCTCGACGTCGGCGGCGCCTGACGAGCGGGCCAGCTCGGCGACCGCCTCGGCGCTGGCCCGGGTGTCGTCGCGGTGCGCCGGGTCGGCCCAGATGCTCGGGATGCGGACCAGCGATTCCAGGTCCCGGCGGGCTTGCGGCAACGCGGCGTTCACCGCTGCGTTCAACTCGGTGTTCACGGATTCGAACGCAGGTGGATTCTGAGCGGACACGCCATCGGACCCTACTCGGAGTTACTGTCGAAGGCGTGACCCGATTCCTGGATCTGCTGCTGACCAGTGCCGCCGAATCGCCGAGGGGCATGACCACCGGCGAACCCGACACCCCGGTGCGGCGGACCTGGCCGGAGATCCACGTCTCGGCCCGCCGGATCGCCGCCGACCTGGCCGGGAACGGCGTCGGGCCGGGCTGCCCGGTGGCGCTGCTGGCCGGGGAGCCGGCGACGATCGCCCCGGTCGCCCAGGCGGTGTGGCTGGCCGGCGGCAGCGTGACCATGCTGCACCAGCCGACCGCGCGTACCGACCTCGCCGTGTGGGCCGAGGACACGGTGACCGTGCTGGAGATGATCGGCGCCGAGCTGGTGCTGCTGGGCCCGCCGTTCGACGCCCTGGCCGAGGTGCTCACCGCCCGGGGTATCCAGGTCCGGGCGATCGAGTCCCTCGGTACCGGCGACGGGCCCGTCCCCGCGCTGCCGGACGTGTCCCCGGACGAGGACGACACCGCGCTGCTGCAGCTGACCAGCGGCTCCACCGCCGAGCCCAAGGCGGTGCGGATCACCCACCGCAACCTCTACGCCAACCTCACCGCGATGATCACCGCCGCCGAGATGCGGCCGGAGCGCGACGTGATGGTGTCCTGGCTGCCGCTGTTCCACGACATGGGGATGGTCGGGTTCCTGACCATCCCGATGACCATCGGGCTGGAGCTGGTCACGGTCACCCCGGTCGACTTCCTGCGCCGCCCGCTGCTGTGGCCGGAGCTGATCAGCCGGTACGGCGGCACGATCACCGCCGCGCCCAACTTCGCCTACGCCATGCTCGGCCGGCAGCTGCGGCACGCCGAGGACGGGTCGCTGGACCTGTCCAGCATGCGGTTCGCGCTGAACGGCGCGGAGCCGATCGACCCGGACACGATGGCCGACCTGGCCGTGGCCGGCGCCCGGTTCGGGCTGCGCCCGGAGAGCGTGGTGGCCGCTTACGGGATGGCCGAGACCACGCTCGGGGTGTCGTTCGCCCCGCTGGAGACCGGGCTGCAGGTGGACACCGTGGATGCGCACAAGCTGGAGGCCCACCGGCAGGCCGAGCCGGTGCGCCCCGGCGAGACCGGGCCGTCGCTGGACGGCGACCCCGGGCCGCTGGTCCGCCGGTTCCCGCTGCTCGGACCGCCGCTGCCCGGCCTGGAGGCGCGGATCGTCGGCGAGGACGGCGGGGTGCTCGGCGACCGGCAGGTCGGCGCGATCCAGCTGCGCGGCGAGTCGGTCACCCCGGGCTACCTCACCGTGCACGGCCCGGTGACCACCCAGGACGCCGAGGGCTGGCTGGACACCGGCGACCAGGGCTACCTGGCGGACGGGATCGTGGTGGTCTGCGGCCGGCTCAAGGACGTGATCATCATGGGTGGCCGCAACGTCTACCCGACCGACATCGAGCGGGCCGCCGACCAGGTGGACGGGGTGCGCGCGGGCAACGTGGTGGCGGTGCGGCTGGACGCGGGCAGCGGGGTGGGCTTCACCCACCGGGAGTCGTTCGCGGTGGTGTGCGAGTCCCGCCGGGCCGGGGACGAGGAGGCGGAGGCGCGGATCCGCAAGGAGGTCACCGCCCGGGTGTTGGACGCGGTGGGCGCCCGTCCGGCCCGGGTCGTGGTGGTCGGTCCGGGGTCGCTGCCCAAGACGCCGTCCGGCAAGCTGCGCCGCGCCGCCTCAGGTGCGCTGGCGCGCCCGTGAGTGAGAAGTAGTGCTATAGCACTACTTCTCACTCACGGGGCCTACGGCCAGAGCCGCTCACGGACCCAACCCGGCCCGGTTGAGCGGTAGCGCAGCCGGATGTGCCGGCGGTCGTGCCGGGCCTGCCAGAACTCGACGGTCTCCGGTGTGACCAGGTACCGGGTCCAGCCCGGCGCGACCAGCTCCGGGTTCCCGGTCACCCGGCGCTGGGCCTCGGCGCCGGCGGCGACCAGCTCGGCCGGGTCGGCGAGCACCTCGGACTGGCGGCCGATGAACGCCTCGGCCCGGGACGCCGGCGGCCGCTCCAGGAAGTCGCGTCTCGAGACGTCCGGCGAGCACGGCGCCACCGGCCCGCGCACCCGCACCTGGCGGCCCCGGCCCGCCCAGAAGAAGGTCAGCGCGGCGCGCGGGTCCTTGTCCAGTTGGACGCCCTTCGGGCTGTCCGCGCTGGTGGCGACGGTGAAGCCGGACCCGTCGACGGTCTTCAGGATCACCACCCGGGCGTCCGGGGCGCCGTCGGCGTCCACCGTGGACAGGGTCACCGCGTGCGGGGCCAGGACGTGCTCGCCGGCCTCGCGCAGCCAGTCCAGGAACAGCGGGTACGGCGCGTCCGGGGCGGCGTCGGGGTCGAAGTCCGGCAGCTCGTCGGGGAACGACGGCCAGCCGCGGAGGGTGTCGGTCACCCCGCCACGGTGTCACGGCCCCGGCGCGCCCGCCGGTTCACCGGCCGGACACGCCCGCCGGGTTCCGGGCCCGCCGGGTCAGGGGGAGAGCGCGTGGAAGCGGTTCTGGGTGCGTTCCAGGCCGTCGGTGAGCAGGGCCTCGATCGCGTCCGCCGCGAGCTCCACCGCCACGTCGACCTCGGTGCGCTCGGCGGCGGAGAACCGGCGCAGCACGAAGTCGGCGGGATCCTGCCGGCCCGGTGGGCGGCCGATGCCGAACCGGACCCGCAGGTAGTCCCGGGTGCCCAGCGACTTGCTGATCGAGCGCAGCCCGTTGTGCCCGGCCTCGCCGCCGCCCCGCTTCAGCCGCACGGTGCCGAAGCCCAGGTCGAGGTCGTCGTGCACCACGACCAGGTCGCCGACGGCCACGCCGAAGTAGCGCAGCACGCCGGCCACCGGACCACCCGAGACGTTCATGTACGACCGCGGCTCGGCCAGCACCACCCGCCGCCCCGGGACACCGCCGAGCCGCACCTCGGCGACCTCGGCGGTGTTGCCGGACGGCTTGTGCGGCTTGAGTCGCTGGCCGGCCCGCTCGGCCAGCCGCTCGACCACCGCGAACCCGACGTTGTGCCGGGTGTCGACATACTTCGGGCCGGGGTTGCCGAGCCCGACCACCAGGCCGGGCCCGGGCGCGGACCCGGCCGCGTCGTCGGACATCGGGTCAGGAGTCGCCGGACTCGCCGTCGGCCGAGGTCTCCGGAGCGTCCTCGACCACTCCGGCGCCCTCGGCGTCGGTCTCGGCCTCCATCTCGTCGGCGGTCGGCGCGGCGGTCACGTTGACCACCAGGTACTCCGGGTCGGTGCGCAGCTCGACGCCGTCCGGCAGCGCCACCTGACCGGCCAGGATCTGGGTGCCGATCTCGACGTCCTCGACCGATACGGTGATCGACTCGGGGATGCTCATCGGGTCGGCCTCGATCTCCAGCCGGTCCAGGTCCTGGAACACCAGGGCACCGGACACCGGGTCACCCTCGATGACCACGGAGACCTCGACGACGACCTTCTCGCCCTTCTTGATCACCAGCAGGTCGACGTGCTCGATGTAGTCCCGGATCGGGTGGGTGACCACGGTCTTCGGCAGCGCCAGCTGCGGGCCGCCCTCCAGGGCCAGGGTGAGCACCGCGTTGCGGCCGTGCTCGCGCAGTGCCCGGGCGAACTCCAGGTCGGGCAGGGCCAGGTGCACCGGCTCGGTGCCATGGCCGTAGAGCACGGCGGGGATCTGCCCGGCGCGCCGGGCCCGCCGGGCGGCGCCCTTGCCGAACTCGGTACGCGGTTCGGCGTTGATACGGACCTCGGCCACGGCGGTGTGCTCCTTCGTGCGGATGAGTGTGTGTCTCTGGGCGGGCCACGGCGCGACGAGGGCCGGGAATCAACACCCGTCCACGTCGATAACGGTGGTGAACTCACCACCCTCGCCGGGGCAACCCGACCAGCGTACGTCAACCCCGGGCGGAGGTTCCGCCCGGGGCGGAGGGCGGCACACTGGTGTCCATGACGGACAGTGCGGGCGGCCCGGCGGCGGAGCACCGGCTGGTCGCCGGCCGGTTCACCGAGGTGGTGCGCGGCGTCGACCCGGACCGCTGGGACGCTCCGGCGCCCTGTGCCGGCTGGGTGGCCCGGGACGTGGTGCGCCACCTGGTCGAGTGGCTGCCGGGGTTCCTGCGCGGCGGCGCCGGGGTGGAGCTGCCCGCCGGGCCGCCGGTGGACGATGACCCGGTCGGGGCCTGGATCGTGCTGCGGGACGCCGTGCAGGCCCTGCTGGACGACCCGGCGACCACGGCGCGGACATTCAGCAACCCGCACACCGGCGACCTGCCGCTGGACGCCGCCGTCGATCGCTTCTACACCGCCGACGTGTTCCTGCACACCTGGGACCTGGCCCGGGCCACCGGGCAGGACGAGCGGCTCGACCCGGACCGCTGCGCGACCATGCTGGCGGGCATGCTGCCGATGGACGAGCTGCTGCGGGCCAGTGGTCAGTTCGGGCCGAGGGTCGAGGTGCCGGCCGGCGCCGACGCGCAGACCCGGCTGATCGCCTTCATCGGCCGCACGCCGTGACGCCTACGCGTTGCCGTTGAAGAGGCTGGTCACCGAGCCGTCGTCGAACACCTCGTGGATGGCCCGGGCGATCAGCGGGGCGATGGAGAGCACGGTGAGCTGCGGGAACCGCTTCTCCTCCGGGATCGGCAGGGTGTTGGTGAGGATCACCTCGCGGGCGCCGCTGTCGGCCAGCCGCTGGCTGGCCGGGGCGGACAGCACGCCGTGGGTCGCGGCGACCACCACCTCGGCGGCCCCGTCCGCGAGTACCGCCTTGACCGTGCCGGCGATGGTGCCACCGGTGTCGATCATGTCGTCGATCACGACGCAGGTGCGGCCCTTGACCTCACCGACCACCCGGTTGGCCACCGCCTGGTTGGGCTTGTCCGGGTCCCGGGTCTTGTGGATGAACGCCAGCGGGCAACCGCCGAGCGTCTCGGACCACCGCTCGGCCAGCCGGACCCGGCCGGAGTCGGGGGAGACCACGGCGATCGCCCGGTCGCCGTAATTGTCCCGGATGTAGCCGCCGAGCAGCGGCATCGCCCACAGGTGGTCCACCGGGCCGTCGAAGAAGCCTTGGATCTGCGCGGTGTGCAGGTCCACCGTCATGATCCGGTCGGCCCCGGCCACCTTGAACATGTCCGCGATCAGCCGGGCGGAGATGGGCTCGCGGCCGCGGTGCTTCTTGTCCTGCCGCGCGTAGGGGTAGAACGGCATGACCACGGTGATCCGCTTGGCCGACGCCCGCTTCAGCGCGTCCACCATGATCAGCTGCTCCATCAGCCAGTCGTTGATCGGCCGGCAGTGGCTCTGCAGCACGAACGCGTCGCACCCGCGCACCGACTGGTCGAACCGGACGAAGATCTCCCCGTTGGCGAAGTCGTACGCCGACTGCGGGGTGATCGACACGTCGAGGGCCTTGGCCACCTGCTCGGCGAGCTCGGGGTGCGCCCGCCCGGCGAAGAGCATCAGGTTCTTCGTGTTCGGAGTCGTGCTCATGCCACTCATCGTGTCACTGCCCTCCTCGGGCGGTTCCTGCTCGTGGGGTAAGTCGGCTCGGGTGCCTACAGTGTCACCCGAATGCCGCCGAATCACCGAATCGAGTTCGGGTGCCGTTCATCCGTCGGTACCGGGATCGCCCGCCTCCTCGGCGGCTTTCGCGGCCGGGGTGCCGGCCCGCCGCCGGGTCACCCAGCCCTCCAGATTCCGCTGTTGACCGGCGGAAACGGCGAGCGCGCCGGGCGGGACGTCGTCCCGGATCACCGCGCCGGCCCCGGTGTAGGCGCCGTCGCCGATGGTGACCGGAGCCACCAACGTGTTGTCCGAGCCGATGCGCACGTGCGAGCCGACGACGGTGCGCCGCTTGGTCACCCCGTCATAGTTGACGAACACCGAGGAGCAACCGATGTTGGACTGCTCGCCGATGTCGGCGTCGCCCACGTAGGTCAGGTGCGGCACCTTGGTCCCGGCGCCGATGTCGGACTGCTTCACCTCGACGAAGGCGCCGATCTTGCCCCGGCCGCCCAACCGGGTACCCGGCCGCAGGTGGCTGAACGGCCCGACGACCGCGTCCGCGCCGATCTCCGACTCCGACCCGTGGGTGCGCACCACCCGCGCGTTCTCGCCCACCGTGCAGTCGGTGAGCGTGGTGTCCGGGCCGATCCGGGCGCCGGCCGCCACCGAGGTGCGGCCGTGCAGCTGGCAGCCGGGGTGCAGCAGCGCGTCCGGGGCCAGCTGTACCGACACGTCCAGCCAGGTGGTGGCCGGGTCGACCACGACCACCCCGGCGCGCATCCACCGCTCGACCAGCCGGCGGTTGAACCCGGCCCGGGCGTGGGCCAGCTGCACCTGGTCGTTCACCCCGGCCACCAGCTCCGGGTCGGCGCAGCGCAGCGCACCCACCCGGTGACCGTCGCCGTGCGCCAGGCCGACCAGGTCGGTCAGGTACAGCTCGTGCTGGGCGTTGTCCGGGGCCAGCCGGGGCAGGCCGTCGGCCAGCACGGCCGCGTCGAACACGTACACCCCGGAGTTGACCTCGCGGACGGCCAGCTGGTCGGGGGTGGCGTCGCGCTGCTCCACGATGGCGGTCACCGCGCCGCCGGGCTCCCGGAGGATCCGGCCGTAGCCCGTGGGGTCGTCCAGCTCGGCGGTGAGCACGGTCATCGCGTTGCCGGCGCGGGTGTGCTCGGCCAGCAACCCGCGCAGGGTGGCCGCGTCCAGCAGCGGGGTGTCACCGGCGGTGACCAGCACCGGACCGTCCAGCCGTTCCGGGCCCAACGCGGCCAGCGCGCAGGCCAGCGCGTGCCCGGTGCCCAGCTGCTCGGCCTGCACGGCGTCCCGGACCGGCCGGCCCAGCTCCCCGGCCAGGCCGTCCAGGTACGGGACGACCTGGTCGCGGCCGTGGCCCACGACCACGACCAGGTGCTCCGGGGCCAGCTCGGCCGCCGCGTGCACCGCGTGCCCGAGCAGGGCCCGGCCGGCGATCTCGTGCAGCACCTTGGGCCGGGCCGAGCGCATCCGCCGCCCCTCGCCGGCGGCCAGCACCACCACCGCCGCCGGCTTGGTCGTCGGCTCGTCCACGTCGTCGTTCCGGCCGCGGTCCTGACTCCGGCCGCCGGATTTCTGCATGTGCGGTCTCCTGGCTCGTGGCTGGCTCGAGGCGGCACCCGGCCGCCGTCCTCGCCGGCCCGTGCGGGAAGGGACGATCGGCGTCCCGGCCCGTTCGAGAATAGGCCCCTGTCCGATCGGGGCTCCGGCCTCCGGGGCACGCCGCTCGCGGTGAACGGTGGGTCGCCGTCGACCACCGGTAACCGTCCTTCGGGCGACACCCCGTAGCTCGGGGGTCGCTGAGGGTCACGGCGCACCGGCCGATAGTCTGCCCGCACTCCCCAGCGCCTCCGGTCGGCCCCGTCCGCCCCGCCCCGGCGCGCAGTCCCGGTCGGGAAAGGACCGTGCATGCCAGAGCTCCGGAACCGCCGTCGGCGGCTCTCCCGGCCCGTGGCGTTGATCTCCGGCGCCGTCCTGGTCCTGGGGGTGTCCGGTGCCGGGGTGGCGTACGCCCGGGACGGGGTCGGGTCGGCCGACCCGGTTCCCGTGCGTGGGCAGCTCGCGGACCGGGACACCGCCGACCCGGACGCCGTGGACACCGACCGCGACCGGGGCGCGCGCTACCGCGGTGAGCGTTACCGGAGCGAGGAGGACGTCGACGGCCGCGACCGGGACGGCCGGTCGTCCGACACCTCCGCCCGCCGGACCGCGCCGTCGGCCGCCGGAGCCCGCCCGACCGCGCCGTCGGCCGCCGGAGCCCGCCCGACCGCGCCGTCGGCCGCCGGGACCCGCCCGACCGCGCCGGGCTCGGCCGCCGCCCGCTCCACCTCGCCCGGCTCGGCCGCCGGTCCGGTGGACGACCCCAACGCCCCGATCCCGCTGGACTCGAGCATCAAGCTGGCCCCGCCGGACCCGCCGGGCAGCCTGGTCAAGGGCACCCCGTGCACCAAGGCCGCCGTGGCCTGCGTCTCGCTGAAGCAGAACAAGTCCTGGCTGTTCAAGAAGGACGCGGAGACCGGCGAGACGGTGATCGACCACGGTCCGGTGCCGATCCGCTCCGGTGGCCCGGGCAAGGAGACCCCGCTCGGCGACTTCCACGTCGAGTGGAAGAACAAGAACCACAAGAGCGGCGAGTACTTCGTCCCGCACGGTTGCGTGAAGGGCACCCCCGGCTGCGAGGGCGCGCCGATGAACTGGGCGGTCTTCTTCGCCGAGGGCGGCATCGCCTTTCACGAGGGCACCCTGGCCATCCGGTCCAGCGGCTGCGTGCGCCTGTCCGCCAAGGAGGCGGAGTTCTACTACACGGCCCTGCAGCTGGGCGACAAGGTCGAGGTCCGCAACTGAGTCCGCTCTAGGCCGGCTCGATGCGGGCGCGGCTGTCCAGCTCGTGCCCGTGCGCGCACTCGACGCGGACGCCGACCGCGCCCCCGCAGTCCCGGTGCCGCAGCCGCAGCGGCGGACCGTCCGGGCCGGCCAGGTGGCGGTCGCCGTAGGCCATCAGGGCCAGCAGCACCGGGCGCAGGTCCCGGCCCTCGGTGGTGAGCCGGTACTCGTGGCGGGCGCGCCGGCCGGGCTCGCGGTACTCCACCCGCTCCACCAGCCCGTGCTCCACCAGCTCGCCGAGCCGCCGGGTGAGCACGTTGCGCGCCACGCCGAGGTGGGTGGCCAGGTCGTCGAACCGGCGCACGCCGTTGAACAGGTCGCGCAGCACCAGGATCGTCCACGGCCGCCCGACCACCGCCATCGTGCGGGCGATGGAGCAGTCCTCGCTGTCCGGGAACCCCGGTCGGACGGGCATGACCTGCATCATACCAGTTGGGTAGCCCGAAGAAACTCAGCTACGTTCGAGGCATGGACGTCGACGTGCAGGCACCGATCCGACGGCGCGACTACGGCTGGGGCGATCCGGCCCGGACCGCCGCCGCGGCCGCCGGGATGGACGGTCTGGCGTTCGTCCGGGCCCTGGCGGCGGGGGAGGTGTCGCCGGCCCCGATCGCCAGCACCCTGGGCTTCACCCTGACCGAGGTCGAGGCCGGGCGGGTGGTGTTCGAGCTGCGGCCGGAGGAGTTCCACTACAACCCGATCGGCGGCATGCACGGCGGGGTCTTCGCCACGCTGCTGGACTCGGCCTGCGGCTGCGCGGCGCACTCGATGCTGCCGGCCGGGGTCCGCTACACCAGCCTGGACCTGTCGGTGAAGTTCCTCCGCGGCGTCACCGTGGACACCGGCCTGCTGCGCTGCGAGGGCGTGGTCGCGCACCTGGGCCGGCGCACCGGGCTGGCCACCGCCGAGCTGCGGGACGCGGCGGGTCGGCTGTACGCCCACGCCACCAGCAGCCTGCTGATCCTGCGTGACTAGCCTTACCTGCATGCTCGACCGAGACCTCGTCGATTCGCTCTTCCCCGCCGACCTGCCGGATCCGGCGTTCTGGGCCGAGCGGTACCCGCCGCGCGAGCTGCCCGACGGTGCGTACGTCACCCGGTTCGCGCCGAGCCCCACCGGGTTCGTGCACATCGGCGGCGTGTACACCGCGATGATCGCCAAGAACGTGGCCGACGGCTCCGGTGGGGTGTACTTCGTCCGGGTCGAGGACACCGACCAGTCCCGCGAGGTGGTCGGGGCGGCTGAGCAGTTCGGCCGGGCGTTCGACTACTTCGACGTCGCCTCCGAAGAGGCCCCGGACGGGCCCTATGGGCCGTACCTGCAGTCCGAGCGGGAGTCGATCTACCTCAGCCACGCCCGCGAGCTGCTGCGCACCGGGGCGGCCTACCCGTGCTTCGCCACCCACGAGGAGCTGGAGGACATCACCCGGCGTCAGCGGGCGACCAAGCTGCCCACCGGCTACTACGGCTCCTGGGCGATCTGGCGGGACGCCGACCCGGCCGACGTGGCGGCCAAGCTGGCCGCCGGTGAGCCCTACGTGGTGCGCTTCCGCTCCCCGGGTACCGAGGGCCGGGTGAGCTTCGAGGACGTGATCCGCGGCCGGTTGGAGCACGAGGCCAACCGCAACGACGTGGTGATCCTCAAGTCCTCGGCGCAGAGCCCCCGGCTGCCCACCTACCACTTCGCGCACGCGGTGGACGAGCACCTGATGCGGGTCAACCTGGTGATCCGCGGCGAGGAGTGGATCTCGTCGGTGCCGCTGCACCTGCAGCTGTTCGCCGCGCTGGGCTTCGAGCCGCCGGCCTACGCGCACGTCGCGCCGCTGATGAAGACCGAGGGCGGGAACAAGCGCAAGCTGTCCAAGCGCAAGGACCCTGAGGCGTCGGTCGACTTCTACCTCGACGCCGGCTACCCGGCCGACGCCGTCCTCTACTACCTGCGCGGCCTCGCCAACGGGCGGCTGGCCGAGCTGCCGCTGGAGCAGGCGCTGGCCGAGCCGATCCGGCTGGCCGAGTGCGGGGTGGCCGGCCCGCTGGTGGACATGGTGAAGCTGGCCGACATCAGCGGCGACCACGTGGCCACGCTGAGCGGGCCGCAGATCCTGGACGCGGTGTCGCTGTGGGCCCGGCAGCGGGATCCGGAACTGGTCGCGGCGATCGCGGCCAACCGGGCGCTCGCCGAGCGGGCGGTGGACGTCGAGCGGGTCGGGGTGGAGAACCCCCGAAAGGATCTCGTCCGGTGGTCGGACTTCCGCGGCCTCTACGGGTTCTTCTTCCACGAGTTGTTCGCTCCGGTCACAGATGCGAACGATGAACGGCTCGGCGGGCTGGACCCCGCGCTGGTGCGCAAGGTGGCCGCCGACTTCGCTGATCATTATGTGTGGGCCGAGGAACAGCCGGAATGGTTCGCACAGGTAAGGAATGTGGCCGAGCGCCACGGCTTCGCCCCGAATCCCAAGGCGTACAAGAAGGATCCGGACGCCTATCCCGGCATGTTGAAGGACGCGGCGAACGTGATCCGGGTGGCGGTCACCGGCGCGACCCGGAGCCCTGACCTGCACCAGGTCTGCGGTGCGCTGGGGGCCGAGGAGGTCGTCCGCCGGCTCCGTGCCCTCGCCGGTTGAATCGTGGTCGACTGGATCGGGCAGCTCGACGTTTCCTGACTACCTGGGACTCTCCTGTGTTACACCTGTTGTTTTTGGTGTACAAGGTACTTCAGTTACTTCTGATGTGAAAGGGAAGAAAGAAATTCAAGACTCGCGCCGGTAATAGGTGTGAACACTTGTGTGATTCGGTGATAATGAGACCATTGATTCGCTTTACCCCGTCTGAGTCGCCTGGAGTGTGCATGTCCACCGGAGCACCCGCCGAGCAGTACGAGACACTGCTCACCATCAGCGAGGTGGCGAACGTACTGCGCGTGTCGAAGATGACGATCTACCGCCTGGTGCACGACGGCCAGCTGCCGTCGATGCGGATCGGGAAGTCGCTGCGCGTTCCGGTCTCGGCGCTGGATGCCTACCTCAGCCAGGCCGCGGACGCGCAGAGCACCGATCGGACCGGCTGATCCGGCGCTAGAGCTACACCTACTGCACCATATGGGTGAACATTGGTCTCGCTCTGTGCCAAAATCTCGCCCGAGTACGACTCTCCGTAGGCAAAGTCGCATCTGATCCCCCTTTGGGGGGATAGCGGAGGTGAGTCGGATGGCCAGTGCCGCTGTTGTCGCCGGTCTGCTCGCGGGGTGGGGCGTCGCCGCCCTGGTTCTCGGGCTGTTCCTCGGACGCATGATGCGGATGCGCGATCGGCAGCGCGCCGACGCGATGCCCCGCCCCGCTGTCGCCTTGGTCACCACCGGCTGGCCGGGTGGTCGCGTCGCGACCCGACGTCGTCGCGGACTGACCTCGTGGCGGCCTGACGTCGTCGCGGACTGACCGCACCGGATTCGCGCCGGTCGGCCGGTCGCCGGCGTGGTGAGCGTGCCCGGGCGTCGCCGGGGTGAACGCTCCGCCGCCAGGACTCGAACCTGGACCATCAGAACCAAAATCTGAGGTGCTGCCATTACACCACGGCGGACTGGATACCTATGGTGTCATGGAAGCGGAAACCCGCGTCCCCAGGCATGTGCATCCGACGAGGCCCCATGGATCGCCACCGCCCGGGTCGAAGCCCAGACCGAGCCCGACCTTGAGGTGAGTCAGTCATGACCAGCGCCGCCGAGGCCCCGTCCCCTGTTCCGGACGCCGTTCTCGAGGGAAGGCGCACCACCTTCCAACATTTCGTGATCTATCTCTTCGTGATCGTGCCGATGCTGGCCTTCGCCGCCGCCATCCCGGTGGCCTGGGGCTGGGGGGTGTACTGGCACGACCTGGCCATGATGGCGATCTTCTACACGCTGGGCTGCCTGGGCATCACCGTCGGCTACCACCGGCACTTCACCCACCGCTCGTTCAAGGCGCAGCCCTGGTTGCGGGTGGTCCTGGCGATCACCGGCTCGCTGGCCGTCCAGGGCTCGGTGCTGCACTGGGTGGCCGACCACCGCCGCCACCACGCGTTCTCCGACCAGGAGGGCGACCCGCACTCGCCGTGGCTGTTCGGTACCTCGCCGATGGCCGTGGCCAGGGGGTTCGTGCACGCCCACTTCGGCTGGCTGTTCGACCGCCGGGAGACCAACTTCAAGCGGTTCGTCCCCGACCTGCTGGCCGACCGGACGATCATGCGGGTGGACCGCAACTTCGGCTGGCTGGTGCTGGTCAGCCTCGGGCTGCCGGCGCTGATCGGCGGGCTGATCACCCAGTCCTGGTGGGGCGCGGTGAGCGGCTTCTTCTGGGGCGGGATGGTGCGGATGGGGGCGCTGCACCACGTGACCTGGTCGATCAACTCTATCTGCCACATGGTCGGGCGGCGGCCGTTCGCCACCCGCGACCAGGCCCGCAACTTCTGGCCGCTGGCCATCCTGAGCATGGGTGAGTCGTGGCACAACCTGCACCACGCCGACCCGACCTGCGCCCGGCACGGCGCGCTGCCCGGGCAGATCGACATCTCGGCCCGGCTGATCTGGGTGTTCGAGAAGTTCGGCTGGGCCCGGGACGTCCGCTGGCCGACCCCGGCCCGGCTGGCCCGGTTGGCCGCTCCGCGTAGTCAGGGCTGACGAAACGCGGCACCAGGCTCGGTCCGGTTACCCGGAAGGGTGACATACTGCTCCGATGATCAGCTCGGGGCAGCGGCGATGCTGAGCCTGCTGCCGGAGCGGGTGGACAGTGTCGTCCTGGTCGCCGCGCATCCCGACGACATCGTGGTGGGCTGCGGCGGCACCCTGCTCGAGCTGTGCCGGGCCCACCCCGGGGTGCCGGTCAGCGCGTTGATCCTCACCGGTGGCGGCAGCCTGCGCGAGGAGGAGGAGCGGGACGCGCTGGCCGCGTTCTGTCCCGGGGCCCAGCTCCGGGTCAGCGTGCTCGACCTGCCGCAGGGTCAGCTGCCCGCCCGCTGGGAGCGGGTCAAGCGGGGCCTGGAGGACCTGCGTTCGCGGGTGGACCCCGGGCTGCTGTTCGGGCCGGCGCCCCGGGACGGCCACCACGACCGCCGGCTGGTCGCCGACCTGGTGTCCGGCGCCTTCCCCGACCACCTGGTGCTCGGTTACGAGCTGCTGCAGCGGGAGGGCAACCTGGAGCAGCCCACGGTGTACTGCCCGCTGGCCGAGCCGGTGCTCCGGGAGAAGGTCGAGAAGATGCGGGAGTACTACGGCTCGCAGCGTGACCGGTCCACCTTCGACGCCGACCACGTCTCCGGCCTGGCCCGGATGCGCGGGGTGCAGTGCCAGGCCCGGTACGCCGAGGCCTTCCACGTCAGCCGGCTGATCCTGGGCACCGCGTCGCTCAGCGGGGCCAGTCCGTTCTGAGCGCCGGCTCGTTACACCCTTCGAGGGTCGAACCACCTGCTACTCGCCGTACTCGATCGGGTACTCTCCGCAGTCGGGGGATTCGCCCCGGAGAAAGGTGAACGGGTGGGCGTGTTCGCGGCGTTGGGCATGGCGGTCAGACGGTGGTATCTGCTGATTCCGCTGGCCCTGGCCGGCGGCGGGGTGTCCTGGCTGGCCTACGGCCAGATGCCGGCCAGCTACACGGCCACGATCGTGCACGAGGTGAAGGTCGCCGAGCGGTCCGCCACCAGCTCCAGCACCTCGTCGCGCCGGGGGCTCACCCTGGCACCCCCGCCGCCCGCCCCCGATCCCGTCGAGGAGACCGGTGCGGCGGCGGCCGAGCTGGTCGGATCCGTCCGCCCGGAGGCGCCGGCCGGTGCCCTGCCCGGCCGCTCGAACACCCAGCCGATCACCCTGACCCGGCAGCCGGACCAGTCCTCGGTCACCGTCCGCGCGGTCGCGGACAGTGCCGTGCACGCCCGCCAGGCGGTCGAGGCCACCACCCGCCAGCTCACCGACCGGCTCCGCGAGCTCGACGAGGAGCGCGGGGCGACCTCCGACGAGCGGTTCTCGCTGGCGACCTCGTCCCCGCTGGCGGTCGACCCGCCGCTGCGCTCCGTGGGCCGCAAGGTGGGGCTGGTGACCCTGGTCTTCTGCCTGATGATGTCCGTGGTGCTGGCCGCGGCCGTCGAGCGCAGTGCCCGCCGGCGGCGGTTGCTGCTGGCCGAGGAGCCCGTCGACGACCCGGAGTCGGAGGAGACGGGGGACGCCAGGTCGGGGAACGCCGGTTCGGGCCGGGGCGACGGGTCCGAGCCGGGAGCCGACGCCGACCGGGCCGGAGAGGCTCGGGCCGCCGGCGCCGAACGGAACGGGACCGACCGGCGGACCGGCGAGCGAGCTGCCGGCGAGCGGCGGACCGGCGAGCGGGGTGCCGGCGGGCGTGGGTCGGCTCGTGTCGCGGCGCCCGAACCGTTGCTCGGGGCCGAACCGGAGCTGCTGTCCGGTGCGGAACCCGCCCTCCTCGCCGACGCCCGGCCGCCGATGCCCCCGGTGTCACCGGCGCCCTCGGCGCCGTCCCGGCCGGCGGTCGCGGCGACGTCGCGGCCCCCGGCGGGTTCGCGGCCGCCGGTGCCGACGGGTTCGCGGCCGTTGCCGGTGACCGGCTCGCGCCCGTTGCCGGTGGCTGGGCCGTCGCCGGTGGCTGGATCCGCGCTCATGTCGGTGGCCGGCTCACGACCGCTGCCGGTGTCTGGTCCGCTGCCCTCGGCCGGCGGTGGGCGCGCGGACGACGATGGCGCGGCGACCGACGTGGTACCCGTACTGACCGACGTCGGGGACGACGGCCCGAGCACCGCCGTGATCCCGGTCGCGGTCGCCGGCCCCCCGCCGCGACCCGACGGTCCGGCGCGGCCGTCCGCACCGAGGGGAGGACGCGCGCCGATGGAGCCCCGCCCGGCCCCGCCGGCCGAGATGGGCGCCGGAACCCCGCGCCCGCCCGCACCCCAGTCATGATCAACCGACCGTCGGACCACATATCCGGCGGTCGACCAACCCCGGATACGGTCGGGCCATGTCGTCGAGCTACCTCCGATTTCCCCACCTGCGCGGCTCGCAGCTGACCTTCGTCGCCGAGGACGACGTCTGGCTCGTCCCGCTCGACGGGGGCCGCGCCTACCGGCTGTCCGCCGACCAGGCCCCGGTGGCCAACCCGCGACTGTCCGACGACGGCACCCGGGTGGTCTGGACGTCCTGGCGGGACCGGTCGCCGGAGGTGCACCTGGCCGACACCGACGGCGGGCTTGCCACCCGGCTGACCTACTGGGGCGACCACAAGACGCTCAGCATCGGCTGGTCGGCCGACGACGAGGTCCTCGCGGTCAGCGCCACCGGGCAGCCGTCCTACCTGTGGACCTGGGCGCACGCCGTCCCCGTCGACGGGGGCCCGTCCCGGGTGCTGCCCTACGGCCAGGTCGGCGACCTCGCCGAGGGCCCCGCCGGGCGGGTGCTGCTGAGCGCGTCGATCTCCCGCAGCCCGGCCTGGTGGAAGCGCTACCGGGGCGGCACGGCCGGCAAGCTGTGGTGGCAGGCCGAGGGAACCGGCGAGTTCGTCCGGTTGCTGCCCGACCTGGCCGGGAACATCGAGTCGCCGATGGTGGTCGGCGACCGGGTGGCCTTCCTGTCCGACCACGAGGGCTGGGGCAACGTCTACTCCGCGGCGGTCGTCGACGGGCAGGCCATGGACCTGCGCCGGCACACCGACCACGGCGCGGACCTCGAGCCGGCGGACGGCGGGCCGCCCCCGTTCTACGCCCGGCACGCCACCACCGACGGCACCCGGGTGGTCTACCAGTGCGCCGGGCAGCTGTGGCTGCTGGACACGTTGGACGCCTCCGCGCGGCGGCTGGACGTGCGACTCGGTGGCCCGCGCACCGCCCGGGCCCCGCACCAGCCCCGGATCGCCCGGCACCTCGGCTCGGCGGTCCCGGACCGGACCGGGCGGCTGAGCGTGGTGGAGGTGCGTGGCACCGTGCACCGGCTGGTGCACCGGGACGGGCCGGCCCGGGTGCTGGCCGCCCGGGACGGGGTCCGGGCCCGGCTGGCCCGCCCGCTGGGCACCGACCGGGCGGTGTGGGTGAGCGACGCCTCCGGGGAGGACGCCCTGGTCATCGCCCCGCTGGGCGAGGCCGGCGAGCCGACCACCCACGGCGCCGGGGAGATCGGCCGGGTGCTGGAGCTGGCGGCGGCGCCGGACGGCTCCCGGGTGGCCCTGGCCTGCCACGACGGCCGGCTGCTGGTCCTCGACACCAGCACCGACACCAGCACCGACACCGGTACCGGTGCGCTCACCGAGCTGGCGGTCGGCGCGGACGGTGAGGTGTCCGGCCTGGCGTTCTCCCCGGACAGCGCCTGGCTGGCCTGGTCGGACCCGCACGAACCGGGGCTGCGGCGGATCCTGCTGGCCCGGCTGGCCGACGAGATCGCGGTGCCGGTGGCGGCCACCGAGTCCCGGTTCCACGACACCAGCCCGGTATTCACCGCCGACGGCCGCTACCTGGCGTTCCTGTCCCGGCGCAGCTTCGACCCGGTGTACGACGAGCACGTCTTCGACCTCTCCTTCCCCAACGGGTCGCGGCCCTACCTGGCGCCGCTGGAGGCCCGCACCCCGTCGCCGTTCGGGCCGTCCCCGGACGGTCGCCCCGCCCAGGGCTCCGACGATGACGATCCCGATCCGGCCGAGGAGGAGACCGCCGAACCGGCCGACAAGGACGGCGCCGACAAGGACAGCGCCGGCAAGGAGAGCGCCGACGGCGAGGACGCCAAGGGCAAGAAGGGCAAGGATGCGCCGCCGACGGTGCGGGTGGACGCCGAGGGCCTGCCCGGCCGGGTGGTCCCGATCCCGGTGGCCGAGGGCCGCTACCGGCGGCTGCGGGCCGGCCGGGACTGCCTGCTGTGGCTGCGCAGCACCCCGACCGGGGCGCTGGGCGACGGCCTGCCCGAGGGCGCGAAGTCACCCCGCCCGGTGCTGGAACGCTACGACCTGACCCGCCGCCGGTGCGACGTGATCGCCGACCCGGTGACCGCGTTCGAGGTCAGCGGGGACGGCCAGCGGCTGGTGGTGCGGGACGGGGAGAAGCTGCGGGTACTGCGCACCGACCGGTCCGGGTCGGGCGCCCCGGACGAGGGCAGCACCGACGAGTTCGACGTCGACACCCACCGGGTCTCGCTCACCGTGGACCCCACGGCGGAGTGGCGGCAGATGTTCGACGAAGCCGGCCGGCTGATGCGCGACCACTTCTGGGTGGCCGACATGTCCGGGGTGGACTGGGCGGCCGAGCTGGCCCGGTACCGGCCGCTGGTGGAGGCGGTGGGCAGCCACGACGACCTGGTCGACCTGCTGTGGGAGGTGCAGGGCGAGCTGGGCACCTCGCACGCCTACGTGTCCCCGCCGTGGAAGGGCGGGTCGGGCGGCCACCCCGGGCTGCTCGGCGCCGACCTGGAGCGCACCGACGCGGGGGAGTGGCGGGTGGCCCGGGTGCTGCCCGGTGAGTCGTCCGATCCGAGGGCCCGCAGCCCGCTGTCCGAGCCCGGGGTGGACGTCCGGCCCGGGGACGTGCTGCTGGCCGTGGGCGGGCGCCCGGTGGACCCGCTGCGCGGGCCGGCCCCGTTGCTGGTCGGCACGGCCGGTGACCCGGTGGAGCTGACCGTCCGGTCCGGGGAGGGCGAGGGCGACGCGGCCGCCGTCCGCCGGGTGGTGGTGACCCCGCTGCGCGACGACGAGCAGCTGCGCTACCAGGACTGGGTGGCCGGGCGGCGGGCGTTCGTGGCCGACCGGTCCGAAGGGCGGCTGGGCTACCTGCACCTGCCGGACATGGTGGCCAACGGCTGGGCCCAGCTGCACCGCGACCTGAGCCGGGAGACCGCCCGGGACGGGCTGATCGTGGACGTCCGCAGCAACGGCGGCGGGCACCTCTCCCAGCTGGTGGTGGAGAAGCTGGCCCGGAAGGTCATCGGCTGGGACGTGGTGCGGCACGGTCAGCCCACCACCTACCCCTACGATGCCCCGCGCGGGCCGGTGGTGGCGGTGGCCGACCAGTTCTCCGGTTCGGACGGCGATATCGTGACCGCCGCGTTCCAGCGGATGGGTATCGGGCCGGTGGTCGGGGTACGGACCTGGGGCGGCGTGATCGGGATCGACAGCCGCTACCAGCTGGTGGACGGGACCCGGGTCACCCAGCCCCGCTACTCGGCCTGGTTCGACCACCTCGGCTGGTCGGTGGAGAACGGTGGGGTGAGCCCGGACGTGGAGGTGACGATGACCCCGGCCGACCATGTCGCCGGCCGCGACCCGCAGCTGGCCACCGCCGTCGACCTGGCCCTGGAGTCGCTGGCCCGGCAGCCGGCGGCGGCACCCCCGGATCCGGCCACCCGCCCCTCCCGGTCCCGCCCGCTGCTGCCGCCGCGCCCGGAGGTCGGTTCGTGAGGCGGGCGGTCCTGGCCGCCGCCGTGCTCACCGCAGCTGCGCTGCTGGGCGGCGTCGCGGGCTGTGCGGGGAAGGAGCCGAACATCGACCTGAACGGCTGGAAGCTGACCCTCCCGGAGGCGAACGACAAGGGTCGGGCCAAGGAGGTCAAGCCGGCGGAGGTGACCGAGCCGTGGATGACGGTCACCGAGGACGGGTCGCTGGAGTTCTGGGCCCCGACCTCCGGGGGCGCGACCACCCCGAACTCCACCCACCCGCGTTCCGAGCTGATCAGCCTCACCGAGTGGCCGGCCGGCCAGGAGGCGCACATCCTGCGCACCTCGGTCACCGTCAAGCAGGTGCCCCGGGACGGCAACGGGATCATCGTCGGCCAGATCCACGGGGCCGCGGCCATCCGGTCGGTCGCCTTCGTGATGCTGCGCTGGAAGCACGACGCGCTGCTGCTGGACGTCAAGACCATCCAGAAGGGCACCGACCGGATCGTCTACCAGCTGCTCGGCGGCATCCCGCTGAACAGCCGGTTCGACTTCACCATCGCCGACCGGGGCAACGGCGAGATGGTCCTCACCGCCGCCCACCAGGGCCGGCGCGGTGAGATCCGGACCCGGATCCCGGCCGTGTTCGCCGGCCAGCCGGTGCGCTTCCAGGCGGGCGACTACCAGCAGGCCGACCGGCCCGAGGGTGAGGGCGACGGCGGCCGGATCGTCGTCCACCAGCTCGCCGAGGCCGTCGAGCAGCCCGGTGGGCCGCCGGGTCCGCCGTCCCCGGGGGTGCGGATCTCGGTGAACCCGGCCGAGCTCGAACCCGGGTGGCCGCCCCGGATCAGGCCCCAGCCGGCGGCCCAGACACTGGGGCCCGGACCGCAGCCGGCGCCCAGGCCGGGCCGTCAACCGGCACCTCAGTCGGTACCCAGGCCGGGCCCCCAACCGGCACCCCAGTCGGCGCCTCACCCGGTGCCTCAGTCGGCGCCGCGGTAGGTGCCGACGGTCCACAGGTTGCCCTCGGCGTCGCGCAGGGTGAACGTGTGCGAGCCGTAGTCGGTGTCCTCCAGCTCGCCGACGATGTCGGCGCCGGCGGCCCGGCAGCGGTCGTGCAGCTCGTCCACCCGGTCGCTCACCACGTAGATCGAGTTGGCGCCGGAGTGCAACGGGGCCAGCTCGCAGTGCTTGGTGGACCCCAGCATCACCGCGCCACCCTCGGGCCAGCGCAGCTCGGCGTGCACGATGTCCCCGGTGTCGTCCGGCACCACCAGGGCCTCGCGGAAGCCCAGCACATCGGTCAGGAAACGCAGGGCCCCCGGGGCGTCGTCGTAACGCAGCGCGGGCCACACGGTCGGTTCAGCCATGCGGTAGACCCTGCCCCGGGCGGGGCTCACCCGTCTTGCAGAAACGGGAGCTCCTCGTCCAGCCAGGTGCCCGGGGAGCAGCCGGCCAGCGCGTTGAACTCGTTGGTCAGGTGCGCCTGGTCGACGTAGCCGCAGGCGTACGCCACGTCGCTGATCCCGCTGCCGGTGCGCAGCAGGCCGGTGGCCCGGCCGAAGCGGACCACCCGGGCGGCCTGCTTGGGCGGCAACCCCAGCTCCCGGGCGAAGCGTTCGGAGAAGTGCCGGCGGCTCCAGCCGACCTCGGCGGCCAGCTCACCCACCCGGGCCGCGCCCGCCGTGCCGCGCAACCGCCGCCACGCCCAGCCCACCTCGGCCGGCGGGGTGTGCGCCCGGGCGTGCGTGGCCGCGCCCAGCAGCGCCTCGTCCAGCAGGTCGAACCGGGCGGCCCAGCCCGGCGCCTCGCGCAGCCGCCCGGCCAGCGTGGCCAGCCCGGGCCGGGGCAGGTCGGCCAGGTCGACCACGCAGCCGGCCAGCTCGGCGGCGGACACCCCGAGCAGGGTGCGCACGCCCAGCGGGTTGACGTCCAGGTGCACCCCGGCCTGCACCTCGTCCTGGGCGATCAGCGCCGGGCCGGCGTGCAGGCCGGCGGCGAAGGCCTGCCAGTTCCCGACGCCCGCGCCGGACCCGCCCGGCATGCCGATGACCCGGACCGGTTCCTCCAGGCTGACGATGAACGTGACGTACTCGCTGGGCAGGCCGCGGTGCACCGGCAGGGTGACCCCGTGCTGCCGGTAGCCGGCGTACCGGCTGACCAGCGGCCGCAGCGCGGGGTGTGGCCGCCGGGTCGCCCAGTCGAGTTCGAGCCCGCCCACCGGGCCACTTTACGTCCGGGTGACGGGGCCGCGGCAGAGCCTGAGGTTTCGCTAGCCTGGTTACTGTGACCCAGCCCAAGCTCGGACAGGCCAAAGACGCCATCGCCCGGCACCCGACCGCCGTGCTGCTCGCCGTCGCCGTGGCCGGGGGGCTGGCCATCGTGCTCTTCTTCACCTCGTGCCAGCAGAAGGCCGGCCCGGTGCCGACGCCCGGTCCGCCCTCGCAGATCAGCCTGAACGGCTGGAAGCTGACCATCCCGGTGCCCAACAAGAAGGGCACCCCGACCCAGCTGGAGCCGGCCTACACCGCCGCGCCGTGGATGGTGGCCACGCCGGACGGCGGGCTGGACTTCTGGTCCCCGACCCGGGGGGTCACCACGGAGAACTCCGACCACCCGCGCACCGAGCTGAACAGCCTGACCCACTTCCGCGGCGGCCAGGAGGCCCGGACCCTGCGCGCCTCGGTCACCGTGCGGCAGGAGCCGGAGGACGGTGAGGGCATCATCCTGGGCCAGATCCACGGCGCCGGCGACATCGTCTCGGTGCCCTACGTGATGCTGCGCTACCAGGACAAGCAGGTGAAGGTGATCGTCAAGCAGGTGCAGACCGGCGACGAGAAGATCACCTACCCGCTGCTGGAGAACGTGCAGCTGGGCGACCGGTTCGACTACTCCCTCAGCGACGACGGCACCGGCGAGATGACCTTCACCGCGACCCGCGACGGCAGCACCGTCGACGAGCAGGCCCCGGTCCCGCCGGCGTTCGTCGGGGCCACCGTCCGCTTCCAGGCCGGCAACTACCAGCAGGCCGACCGGCCGGGCGGGCCGAACGACGGCGGCCGGGTGATCTTCCACAGCCTGACCGAGACCCCCGGGGCAACGCCCTGATCGTGTGAGGTGCCCCGGGCGCCGGGGGCGCCGGAACTAGCCTGCCGCGGTGACGGAGCACCAACCGCCGGATCGCTACCGGACCGTCGTGTCGCTACTCCTGACCCTGATCGTCGGGCTGCTGCTCGGATGCGGCGTCCTCACCGCGTGCGGCCGGGGTGAGCCGACCGCACCGCCGCCACGGCAGATCCCGCCGATGCCGGCCGGGGCCGGGCTGGAGCTCGACGGCTGGAAGCTGTCCTACCCGGTGCCGAACGACAAGGGCGTCCCGAGCAAGCGGGAGCCGGCCGCGACGGTGGCCCCGTGGATGGTGCCGGCCCGGGACGGGGGGATGGCGTTCTGGGCGCCCGCCAAGGGGGTGACCACCGCGCACTCCGGCCACGCCCGCACCGAGCTGCAGAGCCTGACGTCGTTCCGCTCCGGCCGGGAGCGGCACACCATGTGGGCGTCGGTGACGGTGCGGCAGATCCCGGAGCAGGGTCGGGGGATCATCCTCGGGCAGATCCACGGCGCCGACCTCTACAGCGAGGTGCCGTACGTGATGCTGCGCTACCAGGACGGCAAGGTGAAGGTGAAGGTGAAGCAGGTCCAGGAGGGCCGCAACCAGGAGAACCACACCCTGCTCCGGGACGTGCCGCTGAACAGCCGTTTCGACTTCGCGCTCAGCGACCTGGGCGACGGTCGGATGGCGTTCTCGGCGACCCGGGACGGCCGGACCAGTGAGGTGATCGTGCCGGTCCCGTCGACGTTCTTGCGCGTGACGGTGCGCTTCCAGGCCGGCAACTACCAGCAGTCCGACCACCCGTGCGGGGCGCACGACGGCGGCCGGGTGGACTTCCACCGCCTGGTCCAGTCCACCCCGCCGCCCCCTGACGGGCGGGCCGTTCCGGGCCCCCACGTAGGCTTGGTGGGCAACCCCGCCGGGGGTACCGATCCCGGGTAGGGGTCTGTCCGCATGCGCGTTCGAAGGGTTGCCGGTGACCGACCTACCTACCTCTCCCGGGCTGCTCTCCGCCGCCCTGGCCGACCCGGGCCTGGCCGCCGTGGTGGCCGCCGCCGGCCGCCCGAGGCTGCGCATCGAGGGCCCGGCGGCGCTGCGGCCGCTGGTCACCGCGGGCCTGGCCGGTACCGCCGACCTGCCGACCACGCTGGTGGTCACCGCCACCGAGCGGGAGGCGGAGGACCTGGCGGCGGCGGTGGCGGACCTGGCCGGGGCCGCGACCGGTCCCGGGCTGGCGATCCTGCCCTCCTGGGAGACCCTGCCGCACGAGCGGCTGTCCCCGAGGGCGGACACCGTCGGCCGGCGGATCGCCATCTTCCACCGGCTGGCCGGCAAGGACCCCGGGCTGCGGGTGGTGGTGACCGCGGTGCGCAGCCTGATCCAGCCGATCGCCCCCGGGCTGGGCCAGCTGGAGCCGGTCGCGCTGCGGGTGGGGGACACCCACGACTTCGACGCCCTGCTGCACCGGCTGGTGGAGCTGGCCTACACCCGGGTGGACATGGTCACCGGGCGCGGCGAGTTCGCCGTGCGCGGCGGGATCGTGGACGTCTTCCCACCCACCGCCGAGCACCCGGTGCGCGCCGAGTTCTGGGGCGACGAGGTGTCGGAGCTGCGCACCTTCAGCGTGGCCGACCAGCGCTCGATCGAGCCGGCCGACGTGCTGGATGCCCCGCCCTGCCGGGAGCTGCTGCTCACCGAGGACGTCCGGACCCGGGCCGCGCGCCTGGCCGGGGAACACGCGAACAACCCCGCGCTGGCCGAGGTGCTGGCCAAGCTGGCCGACGGCATCCCCACCGAGGGCATGGAGTCGCTGATCCCGGCCCTGTGCGCCGGCGACCTGGACCTGCTGCCCGACCTGCTGCCGGCCGGGGCGCACGTGCTGCTGGTCGACCCCGAGCGGATCCGCCGCCGGGCCCACGACCTGGTCCGCACCGGCAACGAGTTCCTGGAGGCGTCCTGGCTCGCGGCGGCGGGCAGCGAGGCGCAGGCCCCGATCGACGTGGGCGCGTCCGCCTACCAGGACCTGGACGAGGTCGCCGAGCACGCGCTGGCCGCCGGCCGGCGGTGGTGGACGCTCACCCCGTTCGGCACGGCGGAGGACCCCGACGAGCAGGACGTGATCAGGCCCGGGCTGCAGGCGCCCGAGTCGTACAAGGGTGAGCTGCCCCGGGCGCTGGACGACCTGCGCGCGCACACCGCCGCCGGCGGGGCCGCGGTGTTGCTGCTGGCCGGCGCCGGTACCGCGCAGCGGGCGGTGGAGCAGCTCGGCGAGGCCGACGTCCCGGCCCGCCTGGTGCCCGACGGCCTGACCGGCCCGCCGGAGAACGGCCTGGTCAGCGTCACCTGCGGGCGGTTGACCGAGGGCTTCACCGCGCCCGGGTTGGCGCTGACCGTGCTCACCGAGGCCGATCTCACCGGCAACCGGGTGTCCACCGGCCAGGTCACGAAGCTGGCCAGCAAGCGGCGCAACGCCGTCCAGCTGGAGACCCTCGAACCCGGCGACTTCGTGGTGCACGCCCAGCACGGCATCGGGAAGTTCATCGAGATGCGCGAGCGCACCGTGCAGGGCGCCGCGCGGGAGTACCTCGTCCTCGAGTACGCGGCGAGCAAGCGCGGCCAGCCGCCGGACCGGCTGTTCGTGCCCACCGACCAGCTGGACGAGATCAGCCGCTACGTCGGTGGCGAGACCCCGACGCTGAACAAGATGGGCGGCGGCGACTGGGCCAAGACCAAGAGCAAGGCCCGGCGCGCGGTCCGGCAGATCGCCGCCCAGCTGGTGCAGCTGTACGCGGCGCGCAAGTCGAGCCCCGGGCACGCCTTCCAGAAGGACACCCCGTGGCAGCGGGAGCTGGAGGACGCCTTCCCGCACACCGAGACGCCCGACCAGCTGGCGGCGATCAACGAGGTCAAGCGGGACATGGAGCAGCCGGTGCCGATGGACCGGGTGGTCTCCGGGGACGTCGGCTTCGGCAAGACCGAGATCGCGGTGCGGGCGGCGTTCAAGGCGGTGCAGGACGGCAAGCAGGTGGCCGTGCTGGTGCCGACCACGCTGCTGGCCAACCAGCACCTGCAGACCTTCGCCGACCGGATGCGGTCGTTCCCGGTCACGGTGAAGGGCCTGTCCCGGTTCACCGACCCGCGCGAGGCGGAGGAGACGATCCAGGGCCTGGCCGAGGGCACCGTGGACGTGGTGGTCGGCACCCACCGGCTGCTGCAGAAGGGGGTGCGCTGGAAGGACCTCGGCCTGGTCATCGTGGACGAGGAGCAGCGGTTCGGCGTCGAGCACAAGGAGCACATCACCGCGCTGCGGGCGCACGTGGACATGCTGGCCATGTCGGCCACCCCGATCCCGCGCACGCTGGAGATGAGCCTGGCCGGGATCCGGGAGCTGTCCACCATCGCCACCCCGCCCGAGGAGCGGCACCCGGTGCTGACCTACGTGGGCGCCTACGACGACAAGCAGGTGGCCGCCGCGATCCGCCGCGAGCTGCTGCGCGACGGCCAGGTGTTCTACGTGCACAACCGGGTGTCCTCGATCGACCGGGCCGCGACGACGGTGCGCGGGCTGGTGCCGGAGGCCCGGGTGGCGGTGGCGCACGGCCAGATGCACGAGGACCTGCTGGAACGCACCGTCGCCGGGTTCTGGGAGCGCGAGTTCGACGTGCTGGTGTGCACCACCATCGTGGAGAACGGCCTGGACATCTCCAACGCCAACACGCTGATCGTGGAGCGGTCGGAGAACCTGGGGCTGTCCCAGCTGCACCAGCTGCGCGGCCGGGTCGGCCGGGGCCGGGAGCGCGGCTACGCCTACTTCCTGTTCCCACCGGAGTCGCCGCTCACCGAGACCGCGCACGACCGGCTGGCCACCATCGCCCAGCACTCCGAGCTGGGCGCCGGGCAGGCCGTGGCGATGAAGGACCTGGAGATCCGCGGCGCCGGGAACATCCTGGGCGCCGAGCAGTCCGGGCACATCGCCGGCGTCGGGTTCGACCTGTACGTGCGGCTGGTCGGCGAGGCGGTGGCCGCGTTCCGGGCGGCCGGTGGGGCCGGGCCGGGGGACGAGCCGGAGCCGCTGGCCGAGGTCCGGGTGGAGCTGCCGGTCGACGCGCACGTCGCGCACGACTACATCGACGGGGAGCGGCTGCGGCTGGAGGTCTACCGCAAGATCGCCGAGGCGGGCGACGCGGCGGCGCTGGAGGCCATCACCGAGGAGCTGACCGACCGCTACGGCGCGCCACCGGCCCCGGTGGCCAACCTGATGGCGGTGGCCGCGTTCCGGCAGACCTGCCGCGCGCACGGGGTGACCGAGGTGGCCGCCGTCGGCTCGAAGGTCATCCGGATCAGCCCGGTGGACCTGCCCGAATCGGCTCAGCTGCGGCTGCGCCGGCTCTACCCCGGGTCGACCTACAAGCCGTCGCTCAAGCAGGTGGCGGTGCCCCCGCCGACGGCCGGGGCCAGCAACACGGCCGGTGCGGCCCGGCGGATCGGGGCCGCACCGCTGCGCGACACCGCCCTGCTCGACTGGTGCGCGAAGCTGCTGGCCGACCTCACTGGTGGGCCATCCGGGTGACGTGAGAAAGTACGCTCTGTGTCGAGGCTGACTGGTACTTCCCGCGTGGTGACCGTGCTCGTGGCAGCGGTCGGGCTGTCGACCGGGCTGGCCGGGTGCGGGGGTGGCCCCAGCCAGGTGGGTTCGGCCGCGATCGTGGGTGACACGAGCGTGTCCCTGGCGGACACGCAGCGCAAGATCGACACCGCGCTGGCCAAGCCCGGGCTGGTCGACCAGCTGAAGCTGCAGGGCGCCGGCCCGGCCGACGTCTCCCGCGAGGTGGTCACCCGGCAGGTGCAGCACCTGCTGCTGGCCGAGGCCGCCCGGCGGGAGAAGATCGCCGTCCGGGACGAGGACGTGGAGCGCGCGCTGGCCGACGAGGGCGGCATCGCCACCCTGGTCGAGTCCACGATCTACGACGAGGCCTCGGTGCGCACCGCCGTGCGCGACCGGCTGATCGCCCAGGCCCTGGCCCGCAAGCTGATGACCCGGTTGGCGGTGACCGTGGACATGATCCGGGCGACGTCCCGGGAGGACGCCGAGGCCAAGGCCCGCAAGATGGCGGCCGGCCCGGCGCAGGCCGCCCAGGTGCTGGGCGCCGACGCCCGGTCGCAGCGCAACCAGCTGCTGCGGGCCTCGCTGAACCCGCAGGTGGCGTCCACGTTCCTGTTCGGCACCCCGGCCGGCTCGGTGGTGGCCGCGCAGACCTCACCCGCCCCGGACGGCTGGACCGTGCTGCGGGTCACCCAGCGCAGCACCACCGCCCCGGCGATGGGGGGTCCGGGCGTGCTGGCCCAGGTCGACGGGGACACCCTGGACGAGATCGGCCGCCGGTTCACCCAGCCGCTGGCCGAGGAGCTCGGGGTCCGGGTGAACCCCCGCTACGGCACCTGGGACCGGCTGCTGCAGCTGGTCGCGCCGCCGGGGGCACCGTTCGGGCTGGTCCTGCCGGCCACCCTGTCCTGACGGCCCGGTCCTGACGGCCCCTGTCCTGGGGCCCCTGTTCTGAGGGCCCCTGTCCTGAGGGGCCGGCCGGCGGTCACGTAGCGTCTGCAGACCGTGCCGCTCACCCTCGTCGTGCTCTCCGCCCGCCTCGGTGCGGTGCTGCCCGCCGCCGCCCTGCCCGCGCTGCGCGGCGCCGACAAGGTGCTCGCCGACCACACCGTCCCGGCGGACCTGGCCGCCGCGGCCGGGGCCGAGCGGCTCGGCGAGTGGGTGGCGTACACCCCGCTGGGCCCCTCGAGCGACACGGCCGGGGCGGCCGAGGTGCTGCTGACCACGAACCCCGCGCACCCGCTGCGGTCCTCGGCCGGTGAGGTCGTCGAGACGCTCGAGCCGGCCGGGTCGGCGCTGCTGGACGCGGTGGCGGTGATGGACCGGCTGCGCTCGCCCGGCGGGTGCCCGTGGGACGCCGAGCAGACGCACACCTCGCTGCTGCAGTACCTGGTCGAGGAGTGCTACGAGCTCTACCAGGCGGTGGAGGACGTGGACCGCCCGGCGCTGCGGGAGGAGCTCGGCGACGTGCTGCTGCAGGTGCTCTTCCACGCCCGGGTGGCGGCCGAGGGCGGGCGCGCCCCCTACCCGCCGGACGGGGCGCCGTTCGACATCGACGGGGTGGCCACCGACCTGGTGACCAAGCTGGTCGACCGGCATCCGCACGTGTTCGGCGCCGACGCCGAGCGCATTCACACCGCCTCCGACCAGGAGCTGCGCTGGGACGAGCTGAAGCGGGCGGAGAAGAGCCGGGACTCCAGCACGGACGGCGTGGCGCTCAGCCAGCCGGCCGCCGCGCTGGCCGCGAAGCTGGTGTCCCGGGCCCGCAAGGCCGGGTTGCCGGACGAGCTGGCGCGGACCGGTGACGAGCTGTTCGACCTGGTCGCGGCGGTCAAGGTGGCCGGCGGCGACCCGGAGCACCGGCTGCGCACGGCGGCCCGGGAGTTCGCCGCCCGGGTCCGCGCCGCCGAGGACGCCGCCCGCGCCGCCGGCGCCGACCCGCACGCCCTGGACGCCGACACCTGGCGCCGGTACTGGCCTCCGGCCCCGTGAGTGGTTAGTAGTGCTATAGCACTACTAACCACTCACGGGTCGTCAGGCAAACAACGTGTCGCCCCAGTAGCCGCCCCGGCGGACGCCCGGCGGCACGGCGAACACCGCCGAGCTGGTGTGCTCGATGTACTCCATCATCTTGTCGTTGTTGGCCAGCGCGCTCTGGATCGGCACGAACTGCTTGTGCGGGTCACGCATGAACGCGGCGAAGAACAGCCCGGCGTCGAGGTGGCCGCTGCCGTCCGCGCCGTCCACGAAGTTGTAGCCCCGGCGCAGCATCTTCGCCCCGCCGTGCGCCTCGGGCGAGGCCAGCCGGATGTGCGCGTCGGTGCCCACCATCGGCCGCCCGTCGTTGCCGGCCAGCACGAAGTCGGGTTCGTCGAACTCGCCGGCCTTGCCGGGCGCCGCACCGCTGCCCTTCACCCGGCCGACGATCTGCTCCTGCTCGGCCAGCGAGGTGCGGTCCCAGATCTCGATGTGCATCCGGATCCGCCGGGTGACCAGGTAGGTCCCGCCGTCCATCCAGGCCGGACCGTCCCCGGGCGCGGCCCAGATGTGGTCGCGCAGCGCGGCCGGGTCCTCGGCCTTGACGTTGCGGGTGCCGTCCTTGAACCCGAACAGGTTGCGCATGGTGGCCTGGCTGGTCGAGGTCGACGAGGTGCGCCCGAAACCGAGCTGCGACCAGCGCACCGCCGTGGTGCCGAAGCCCATCCGGACCAGGTGGCGGATGGCGTGCACGGCGACCTGCGGGTCGTTCGCGCAGGCCTGGATGCCGATGTCGCCGCCGCTGCGGGCCGGGTCGATCTGGTCGAGGGTGAACTTCGGCAGCGGGGCCAGCTGCGCGGGCCTGCGGTCGGCCAGGCCCAGCTTGTCGAACAGCGACGCGCCGAAGCCGATGGTCAGCGTCAGCTGGCTGGGCGGCAGCCCGAGCGCCTCACCGTTGTCGTCCGGTGGTGCGTCCGGGTTGCCGCCCAGGGCGCCGCGCGGGGTGACCTCGGCGCCGGCGGTGATCCGGTTCGCCGCGTTGGTCCAGGTGCGGAGCAGCTCGGTGACCCGGGCCCGGTCGCCGTCGATCACGTCCAGCGCGACGAAGTGCATCCGGTCCTGGGCCGGGGTGACGATCCCGGCCTGGTGGTCGCCGAAGAACTCGACCGCGTCGGCCACCGGGCCGAACGGTGAGCCGGGCTCCGTGTTCGACGCGGAGGTGGCGGCCACCCCGGCGGCGGCCCCCACCCCGGCCAGGGCCACCCCGGCGCCGGCCAGGCCGATCATCTTCCGCCGCGACAGCCCGTCACTCATGACCGCTCCTCCTGTCGTGCCCCGGGTCAGGGCTGGCTGACCACTCCGGCCACCTTGCTCACCGGCTCGCCGAGGGCGTCCACGGCGGCGGCCATCTTCTTGGTGTCCTCCGGGGTGAGCTCGGTGTAGAGCTTGTAGCCGTCCCCGGAGCGGTAGTTCTCCAGCAGCTTCTCCACGTCGGCGAACCGCTGGTCGAGCTGCGGGCCCAGGGCCGGGTCCTTCTCGTCGATCACCGGGCGCAGCGCGGCCACGGCGCCCTGCGAGCCCTCGACGTTGGCCTTGAAGTCCCACAGGTCGGTGTGCGAGTAGCGGTCCTCCTCACCGGTGATCTTGCCGGTGGCGACCTCGTCGAGCAGCTCCTTGGCCCCGTTGGCCAGCTGCACCGGGGTCAGCTCGAGCGGCTTCACCCGGTTCTGCAGATCCTTCATGTCCGCGACCAGCTGGTCGGCGATCGCGTTCGAGTCGGGCTGCAGCCCGGTCACCCACAGGTCCTTCTCCAGCCGGTGGTAGCCGGTGAACGTCTCCCCGGGTCCGCGCTCGTCGTCCTCGCGGCCGTCGACCTTGGGGTCGATGTCGCCGAACGACTCCGCGACCGGCTCGATCCGCTCCCAGTAGGTCCGGGCCACCGGGAACAGCGCCTTGGCCTCGTCCACCTTGCCCGTCTTGACCAGGTTGGCGAACTCCTCGGTGCGCGGGATCAGTGCCTCGATCTGCGAGTTCACGTAGCGCTTGTACCCGGCGGTGGCCTCGGCCAGCTTGGCGTTGGTGTCGGTCGAGCGCTGCGCCTGGCCGGTGACGGTGAACGGCGCCCGGATCCCGTCGCCGAGCATGCCCGGCTTGCACGCCGTGGTGTAGGTGCCGCCGTCGGGCACCTCGACGATCAGCTTGCGGGTCAGCCCCGGGCCGATGTTCTCCACCTCGCCGATGATCCGGTCGCCGACGCCGTAGAGGTAGAACTCGGTGACCTTGGTGCCCTTGTTGGTGACGCTGAACGTCACCTGGCCGGCCGGGGCCTCGGTCTTGGCCAGGTCACACGTGGTGTCGCTGGCCGCTACGGCGATCGAGCCGTCGCCGGGCTGCTGGGCACCCCCACCGCAGCCGGTGAGCAGCGCGGCCAGGGCGGCGGCGGAGACCGCCGCGGTGACGGTCGTGGGGCGGGTGGTGCGGCGGTGCATGGTTCTCCTCGGTGACTCGATACTCGGGTCGATCACGCCGCGGCGGCGGTGGTGGGAGCTGGTTCCGACCGTTTCCCCGGCCGGAGGAACAGGGGCAGCACGATGCCGACGTAGGCGACCCACACGATCGCCTCGAGCACCGTCGTCTGCGGTGACAGGTTGAAGATCCCCTTGAGCAGCACCCCGTACCAGGAGTCCGCCGGGATGATGTGGCTGATGTCGAAGGCCAGCGTGGTCAGCCCGGGCAGGATGGCCGCCTCCTGCAGGTCGTGCACGCCGTAGGCCAGGATCCCGGCCGCGACGAAGATCAGCAGGACGCCGGTGACGGTGAAGAACTTCCCGAGGTTGATCCGCACCGCGCCGCGGTAGATCAGGAAGCCGAGCACGACCGCCGTCGTGATGCCGATCAGGAACCCGACCAGGGGCTGCGCGGTCTCCCCGGCGGCCTGGGCGGCCGACCAGAAGAACACCGCCGTCTCCAGCCCCTCGCGCCCGACGGCCAGGAAGGCCATCAGCACGACCGCCCAGGAGCCCACCTTCAGCGCCTCGGACAGCTTCGCGCGCAGCTCCCCGGACAGCGCGCGCGCCGTGTTGCGCATCCAGAAGATCATCCAGGTGACGAAGCCGACCGCGATGATGGACAGGCTGCCGCCGAACGCCTCGCTCGCCTCGAAGGACATCGAGTTCGAGGTGAAGGTGAGCAGGGCGCCGACCCCGACGCTGAGCAGCAGCGCCACCGCGACCCCGACCCAGACCAGCGGCAACGCCTGCCGACGGTCGCTCTTGACCAGGAACGCGACCAGGATGACCACGACCAGAGCGGCCTCCAGGCCCTCGCGCAACCCGATCAGTGCGTTCGCCAGCACCAGGCACCTCCCCGGACGGGTGGGGCTTCTCATGAACCGCTGAGAAAGCTCAGGCTAACTTGACTGCGGGGAGCCTAACCTCTGTTCGATCGGGTGACCAGAGGTGTGATTCAGCGCGCTCCGTGATAGCCGGAGCGGCTCTCGGCCGCCGTCTCCCGCGCCGTGGCGCTCAGTCGCCGTTGATCGCGATCCGCGCCCGCACCTCGCCCAGCGCCTCCTGGTACTCCGGGCGCGGGTCCATCACCGAGGCCATCCGCAGCTGGGCCAGGGACTCGGTCAGCCGGCCCTGCCGTTGCAGCGCCTTGCCCAGGGCGAACCGGGCGTAGTGGTCCGCCGGGTCGATCTCCAGCACCCGGGTGAACGCCGCCTCGGCCCGGCGCAGCTGCGCTGAGTCGAGGAACGCCCGGCCGGCCAGGAGCTGCACCGACGCGTCGTCCGGCTGGTCGGCCAGCACCGGCAGCAAGGCCTGGACCGCGTCCAGTGGGCGCCGCTGGGCCATCAGCTCCTCGGCCCTCCGGAACGAGTCGAACGTGCTCGTGTCCTCTGTGGTGTCGGCGGGTTCGGGGGCATCGGTCATGGTCGTGACAGGTTAGGCCCCGGCGCCGCTCGCGTCGAGCGCCGCCGCCGGGAGCGTCTCGGGTGCGTCGCGAGCGGTGTGACGCGGGCCTCCGGTTACCCTCGAACCAGGTACGTACGCCGGGATTTGCCAGTGACTTCGCAATGACAAGGAGCTGATGTGGCCGTCATCGAGCAGGTGGGTGCGCGCGAGATCCTGGACTCCCGGGGCAACCCCACCGTCGAGGTGGAGGTCCTGCTGGACGACGGCGCCGAGGGCCGGGCCGCGGTCCCGTCCGGTGCCTCGACCGGGGAGCACGAGGCGGTGGAGCTGCGCGACGGTGACACCGGGCGCTACGCCGGCAAGGGCGTGGAGAAGGCCGTCGCCTCGGTGCTCGACGAGATCAGCTCCGAGCTGGTCGGCATGGAGGCCTTCGAGCAGCGGGTGGTGGACCAGACGCTGCTCGAGCTGGACGGCACCCCGGACAAGTCCCGGCTGGGCGCGAACGCCGTGCTCGGGGTGTCCCTGGCGGTGGCCAAGGCGGCCGCCGAGTCGTCCGGGCTGGAGCTGTTCCGCTACGTCGGCGGCTCGAACGCCTACCTGCTGCCGGTGCCGATGATGAACATCATCAACGGTGGCGCGCACGCCGACTCCTCGGTCGACGTCCAGGAGTTCATGATCGCCCCGATCGGCGCGGAGAGCTTCCGCGAGGCGCTGCGCTGGGGCGCGGAGGTCTACCACTCGCTGAAGTCGGTGCTGAAGACCCAGGGGCTGAGCACCGGGCTGGGCGACGAGGGCGGCTTCGCCCCCGACCTGCCCGGCACCCGGGCCGCGCTGGACCTGATCGGCACCGCGGTCGGCCAGGCCGGGTTCGAACTGGGCCGGGACGTGGTGCTCGCGCTGGACGTGGCGGCCACCGAGTTCTACTCCGCCGACGGCTACGCCTTCGAGGGCGGCAAGCGGACCGCCGCCGAGATGAGCACCTTCTACGGCGAGCTGCTGGACAGCTACCCGCTGGTGTCGATCGAGGACCCGCTCTCCGAGGACGACTGGGAGGGCTGGGAGGCGCTGACCGCCGCCCTGGGCAAGCGCATCCAGCTGGTCGGCGACGACCTGTTCGTCACCAACCCGGAGCGCCTGGAGGAGGGCATCGACCGGGGGGCGGCGAACGCGTTGCTGGTCAAGGTCAACCAGATCGGCACGCTCACCGAGACCCTCGACGCGGTCACCATGGCGCACATGGCCGGCTACCGCTGCATGATGAGCCACCGCTCCGGGGAGACCGAGGACACCACGATCGCCGACCTGGCGGTGGCCACCGGCTGCGGCCAGATCAAGACCGGCGCCCCGGCCCGGTCCGAGCGGGTGGCCAAGTACAACCAGCTGCTGCGGATCGAGGAGGCCCTGGGCGACGCCGCCCGGTACGCCGGCGCCGTCGCCTTCCCGCGCTTCCAGCCGGGCGACTGATCGACCCGCTGATGCCGACCGGCCGCGCCGATGTCGCCTGAGCCCCGCCGCACCCGCAACTCCGGGGGCGGCGCCGGCCGGGCGGGTGCCGGCGGGCGCGCCGCCGGGTCCCGCTCGGCCAACCCGGGCGGGGTGCCCGGCCGGGCCGGTGCCACCCGCGCCCGGCGCACCGGTGGCGCCCGGTCCCCGTCCGCGGCGGGTCCGGCGGCACCCGGCGCGCGCCCGGACGCCCGGGCCGGTCCCGGTGCCGGGTCCGGCTCCGACGTCGGCGAGGAGATCCGCCAGGGCCGGGCGCAGCGGGTGGCCGCCGCGACCTCGGGGATGCTCGGGGTCTCGTCCACCCGCCGGGCGGCGGTGCTGGCGCTGGTGGTGTGCGCGCTGGCGCTGTCCGTGGCGGTACCGCTGCGCAACTTCCTGGGCCAGCGCCAGGAGCTCTCCCGGCTGCAGGCCGAGCAGCGGCGGCTGGCGCTGCAGGTGCAGCAGCTCGACGCCGAGCGCGCCCGGTTGCGCGACCCCGACGAGATCGCCCGCGAGGCGCGCAGCCGGCTGGGCTACGTGCGGCCGGGAGAGATCCCGTTCGTGGTGCAGCTGCCCAACGACCCCACCACGGCCCGGCGGGTGGTCGACCTGGCGGAGGGGCGGCCGTGGTTCGACACCCTGTGGCGCGACGTGAAGGGAATCCCCAGGTGACCGGCACCGAGGCCGTGGCCGAGGAAGATCTGGCGGCGGTGGCGGCCCAGCTGGGCCGGGCGCCGCGTGGCGTCCGGGCCGTGGCGCACCGCTGCCCGTGCGGGCTGCCCTCGGTGCTGCGCACCAACCCGAGGCTGGAGGACGGCACCCCGTTCCCCACCCTCTACTACCTGACCTGCTCGCGACTGTGCTCCCGGATCGGCGGCCTGGAGGCCGACGGGGTGATGCGGGAGATGACCGACCGGCTGGCCGCCGATGACGACCTCGCCGAGGCCTACCAGCGGGCGCACGAGGCCTACCTGGCCGAACGCGACGCCATCGAGTCGCTCGGCACCGAGGTCAGCGCGGGCGGCATGCCGGATCGGGTCAAGTGCCTGCACGTGCACGTCGCGCACAGCCTGGCCGCCGGACCCGGGGTGAACCCGTTCGGCGACGAGGCCCTGGAGTCGCTCGGCGAGTGGTGGCGCCCCGGCCCCTGCGCCTGATCCCGCCTCCGCCTGAACGCCCCTCCGCCTAGGCTTCGATCATGGGTGAGCCCCCGCAGGACCTGTGCGCGATCGGCGAGGCCGCCGACGGGTGCCTCGCCGAGGGCGACCTGGACCGGGCCGAGGCGGGGTACCGGTGGCTCTTCGACACCATGGAGGAGCGCGGTCGTATTGATGCCCTGGTCGCGGCGAAGGCGGCGCTCGGGCTGATGCTGGTGTTCATGAACACCGACCGGGCATGGGCGTCGTGCTCGAGTACGCGGTCGAGCGGCACCCGGAATGGATCCCGTACGTCCTCAACAACTGGCGCAGGCACCTTCGCGTGGTGCACGGCCCGTCGCCGGTACCGGCGAGTTCGCTGGAGTCGTTCGACCGAGCGGTCGCGCGGTGGGGAGATCCGGCCCCCGACGACCGCCTCTGGTGCCCGATGCCCTACCCCTGGATCGTGGACTGGCTCTGACTCAGGCGAGATGACCGAACCGGCGCTGCCAGTCCCGGTACAGCTCGGCGAAGGCGGGGGTGGCCAGGGCCAGGGGCATGAAGTGTTCGACCGTCTCGGCGTAGTAGGAGCGCTGCTTCGCGGGCCGGGGGTGGGTGTCGAGGCGTTGCACGTTGCTGTACCGATCGGACAGCTTGATGATCCGCGCCCGCTCCGGGGCGTCGACGAAACTCCGCAGGTAGTCGGCCCGTAGCGCCGTGCGCGACTCGGTCGGCGCTACCGGCTCCGGCTTGGTCATCCACCGCACCAGTCCGGCCGTCCCGGCACCGAATGCGTCGCGCACCTCGGCCTCGGTGGTCGGGGTGTCCTCCACGACGTCGTGCAGCAGGCACGCCCGCAGCGAGTCGAGGTCGTCCAGCCCGCCGACCGTCGAGCCGATCTCCAGGACCTCCAGCAGGTGCCAGGTGTACGGCTCACCGGCCGGCCGGACCTGGTCACCGTGCCGGACCTCGGCGAACCGGTAGGTCTCGCCGAGCGCCTCGACGGAGCCGGCCGGCAACCGCCGCCGAAGATCCCGCTCGGCCGCCGCCCAGTCCCGCCACCGCCCGAACACCCTCATCCGCTGATCGTCTCACTCCGGTCTCGAAGAACGGGGACTCTCGGGGCGAACCGCCGGGCAAGATGATCGACTCGCGGTACGCTGCGCCGGTCACTAGTCGATCCGCCGTCGGGGGGCGCCCTCGGGCGCTGGCGATCGCGTCCGGGCTCTGGCTCGCGCTGGGGATCCTGTGGACGCTCGGTGGGCTCGCGTCGTTCACCGTGCTCATCTACGGTCCGGTCGACGACCCGATCATGTACTTCATGCCGCCGCTGATCGTGCTGTTCGGCGTGGTGTTCATGCTCCTGGCCCGGAAGCTGGGGCGGGGGCGGGGGCGGGGGCGGGACACCCGGATTCCGCTGGCCATCCTCGGCGTGGGGTTGACGCTGTTCTGGGTGATCTTCGCCCTGGCGGTCTTCTGGTTCCTGGCCGTGCCGCTGGTGCTGTGGGTCGGAGCGGCGGTGGTGCTGCAGTTCCTCCCGGACAGCGGCGCCTGGCTCAAGTCCGCTCGCTGAGCGGCCGTCCGGCCTTACCGGTACCGGGTGGTGACCATGGGAGCGTGACCGGTGTCGGCGGACTCCGGTCCGGACGCGACCGTGCCGAGAGAGTCCGCTCCGGGGGAGTCCGCGCCGCCGGAGCCCCCGGCGTCCGCCCCCGACCACAACCCGGCGATCAGGGCGGCGCAGCCCAGCAGCAGCGCCGGCCAGGTCTCGAAGAACCACGTCGCGCGGGACAGGGTTCCGGTCGAACGGCCGGCCAGCGCCACGTCATCTACCCCCAAGATCGGCTGCGATCCGGGCCACCGTAACGCCGCCGGCGCCGGCCATGGGGTCGTTTCGGAAGATCGCCGCGGATCCGTCCGCCCGGGTCAGACCCTCGGGGTCACCCGGGCGACGACCTCGGCCACCGCCGACTCCCTCGGCAGGCCCGAGCCAGTGGTCCGCCAGAGACCGTCCACCCGGCTGGCGAAGAACACCTCGGCCACCGCGATCGGCGCGTTGCGGACCAGCAGCGACCCCTGCAGGCAGACCCCGGCCAGCTCGGCGATCCGCCGGGCCCGGCGCTCTTCGGGGGCCTTCATGGCGCCGACCAGTTCGGTGCGCAGCGCGCGGGCCGCCCGGTCCATCGCCGGGTGCGCGCCCTCGGCGGCGTCCACCTCGTCCAGTAGCGCCTCGACGGTGTCCGGCTCGCGGGTGACCGCCCGCAGCACGTCCAGCGCGGTGACGTTCCCGGAGCCCTCCCAGATCGAGTTGAGCGGGGCCTCGCGGTAGAGCCGGGGCAGGCCGGAATCCTCGATGTAGCCGTTGCCGCCGAGCGCCTCGAGGGCCTCGCCGACCACCACCGGGGTCCGCTTGCACACCAGGTACTTCGACACCGGCAGGGCCAGCCGCAGCAGCGCCGCCTCCGACCCGGTGGCCCGCCGGTCCACCGCGCCGGCCAGCCGCAGGGCCAGCCGGGTGGACGCCTCGGACTCGGCCGCCAGCTCGGCCAGCACGCCCCGCATCAGCGGCTGGTCGGCCAGCCGGGCGCCGAACGCGCTGCGGTGCGCGGCGTGGTGGGTGGCCTCGCTGAGCGCGATCCGCATCAGCGCCGCCGAACCGGTCACGCAGTCCAGCCGGGTCATGGTGACCATCTCGATGATCGTCCGGACGCCCCGGCCCTCCTCACCGAGCCGCCAGCCGACCGCGTCGTGGTACTCGATCTCCGCCGAGGCGTTGGACCGGTTGCCCAGCTTGTCCTTCAGCCGCTGCAGCCGGATCCCGTTGCGGGTGCCGTCCGGCAGCACCCGGGGCAGCACGAAGCAGGTCAGCCCGCCGGGGGCCTGGGCCAGGGTGAGGAACAGGTCGTTCATCGGCGCGGAGGTGAACCACTTGTGCCCGACCAGCTGGTACGTGCCGTCCGAGCCGGGTGTGGCGGTCGTGGTGCCGGAGCGGACGTCCGAGCCGCCCTGCTTCTCGGTCATCGACATCCCGGCGAGCAACCCGGCCTTGGTGGACGGCTCGGCCAGGCCCGGGGCGTAGGCCGTCGAGCGCAGGCCGGGCTCGAAGCGGGCGGCCAGGTCGGGGTCGTTGCGCAGCGCCGGCACCGCCGCGTAGCTCATGGTGATCGGGCAGCAGTGGCCCTGCTCGAGCTGGCTCATCAGGTAGAAGGACGCGGCCCGCAGCACGTGCGCCCCGGGCTCGTGCGCCTCCGCCGCCCACGGCGCCCCGGTGTTGCCGGCCCGGACCGAGGCGTCCATCAGCCAGTGCCACGACGGGTGGAAGTCGACCTCGTCGATCCGGTTGCCGTAACGGTCGTGGGTGCGCAGCACCGGGTGGTGCTCGTTGGCCAGCCGGGCGTGCTCGCGACCCTCGGCCGACCCGACCAGATCGGCGACCTCGCGCAGCCGCTCCGGCCCGCTCGCCACCCGCTCCCGGGCCAGCCCGTCCACCAGCCCGGGGTCGCAGGCCAGCGGGTCGTACCCGTCCAGCGGTGGCGGCTGGTTGGCGACCGCGTGCGTGTCGAACCGCTGCGCGCCGTCTCGGTGCTCGAGGAGGCCGGTCATACCGCCAGCCTAACCCGGATACGTGCGTCTGCCCGGGTGTCGAGGGTGTACCTCACCGCCGTCTTGGGTAGCCAGCGGTGCTGCGATTTAATGGCCTCGGCTCTACGGGGAAGGGTGCGGAGATGACGCCCGAGGAAGGCCGCCCGGATGTGGCCGAGGCCCGCACCGACGGGCGACATCCAGGCGATTCGGGCGATCCGGGCGCGATCGTCGACTCGTTCGAGGCCCTCTCCGTCGGCGTCCTCGCGACCGAGGGCCCCGAGCATGTCTGCACCGCGATCAACCGCACGGCCCGGGCGCTGCTCGGCGACCAGGTGCGGCTGGGCGAGTCGGGCCGGAGCACGGCCCGCGACGACCGGCTGGTGTGGCTGCTCGACCAGGCCTACCGGAGCGGCGCGGCGGTCAGCTCGGGGGAGATCGAGGTGTCCGAGCACCGGCTGATCGTCACCGCGACGCCGCTGCTCACCGCGGGCGTGGTGCGCGGGGTCACCGCGCAGCTGCTGGACGTGACCGCCGAGGTCGGTACCCGGGAGGCCGCCGCCGTCTGGGCGGACGAGATCGGCCAGCGCCGGCTGGCCACCCGCAGCTTCGCGCTGGCCGTGCAGCACGCGCTGCTGCCCGAGTTCCTGCCCGTGCTGCCGGGTGTCCGGCTGGCCGCGCACTACCGGGTGGCGGCCAGCGAGCGCGGAGCCGGCGGGGACTGGTTCGACGCGGTGCCGCTGCCCGGTGGGCGGCTCGCCCTGGCCGCCGGGGACGTGGCCGGTCACGGGGCCAAGGCCTCGGCGACGATGAGCCAGCTGCGGGCCGCGCTGACCACGTCGCTGCTCGACGGGTACGACGTCGCGGAGGTGTCCGTCCGGCTCGATCGGTTCGTCGCCCGGATGCCCGGAGCCGGGGGCACCACCCTGGGCCTGGCCATCCTCGACCCGGCCACCGGCGAGCTCAGCTACGCGTGCAGCGGCCACCCGCCGCCGCTGGTGGTCACCGCCGACGGCGTCGCCGGGTACCTGCCGGCCGACCCGGGCGTCCCGCTGGGCACGCTCTCGGCCACCCCCGGGATCGGTCGTACCCGGCTCGAACCCGGTGACCTGCTGCTGCTGTTCACCGACGGCCTGGTGGAGCGGTCCGGGCGGACCCTGGTCGAGGGCCTCGCCGAGCTGCGCGGGTACCTGGAGGAGGCGGCCGCCCGGGCGGCGGACCCCGGTGGCCTGGACGAGCTGTGCCGCGACTGCGTCGAGGAGATGACCGAGGACGAACCCGACGACGACGTGTCGCTGATCGCGGTCCTGCGCACCGACGGGGCCGCCGCGCAGTTCCGCCGCGAGCTGACCGCCACGGTCGGCGCGTTGCCCGCGCTGCGCACCGAGCTGACCGAGTGGCTCGGCCCGATCGGGGCCAGCGAGCTCGACCTGCAGGACATCCAGATCGCCGTGGGGGAGGCGGTGGCCAACGTCATCGAGCACGCCTACGTCGACGCGGACGGCGCCGAGGGCCCGGTGACCGTGGAGATGTACCACGACCCGGACGGGCGGGTGTGCATCACGGTGGCCGACGCCGGCACCTGGCGCGCGCCGCCGGTCGAGCCGGCCGAGCGCGGTCGCGGCCTGATCATGATCCGGTCCTGCATGGACACCGTGGAGATCGACAGCTCCGAGGAGGGCACTGCCCTGCAGATGGACCGCAGGCTGCGCCACCCACCGGCCCTCGGTCCCGGCGGCGCCGGCCCCGGCAGCGGCGGCCCGGGTCACGGCGGCCCGGGTCACGGCGGGCCGCGGCACCGCGCGGTCCGGGCGCGGGTGGCGGAGACCGCCTTCGGCGCGGTGGTCCGGCGGTCGCCCCGGCCCGAGCTGGTGGTCCGGGGGCCGGTGGACACCAGCACCGCGGCCAGCTTCCGCGAGCACCTCTCGGACGCCAGCCGGGGCGGCACGCTCCCGCTGCACATCGACCTGACCGAGGTGACCCACCTGGCCAGCGCCGGCATCCAGGCGCTGTTCGAGTTCGTCGAGCAGATGGCCTCGGACGGGCGTTCCCTGTTGCTGACCGCCCCGCCGTCCAGCCCGGCCCGCTACGTGCTCGAGCTGACCGGCCTCGATCACCTGGTCACCCCGAGCCCATAGGATCGGTCGCGACCGATCCGGACTCGACCAGGGGGAGCCGCGCGATGCCCAGAGTGGCCGCCATCGACTGTGGGACCAACTCGATCAGGCTCCTCGTGGCGGACGCCGAGGCGGACGGCCGGCTCTCCGACGTGCACCGGGAGATGCGGATCGTGCGGCTGGGCCAGGGCGTCGACGCCACCGGGGTGCTCGACCCGGCGGCCATCGAGCGGACCCGGGTGGCGCTGGCCGACTACACCACGATCCTGCGCGACGCCGGCGCCGAGCGGGTCCGGATGGTCGCCACCTCGGCCACCCGTGACGCGGCCAACCGGGAGGACTTCTTCGGCATGGTCCGCCAGACCCTCGGCACCGACGCCGAGGTGATCAGCGGGGACACCGAGGCGCGGCTGTCGTTCACCGGCGCGGTGGGCGACCTGGCCGCCGCCGACGGCCCCTTCGTGGTGGTCGACGTGGGCGGCGGCTCCACCGAGCTGGTGGTGGGCTCCCTGGGGGCGGGCGGCGCCGTCGAGATCCACGCCGCGCGCTCGGTGGACGTCGGCTGCGTGCGGCTCACCGAACGCTGCCTGCGTTCCGACCCGCCGACGCCGGCCGAGCGCGCGGAGGCCCGGGAGGTGGCCAGCGCGATCCTGGCCGAGGCGTTCGAGCACGTCCCGGTGGCCGGGGCGACCACCTGGGTGGGCGTCGCCGGCACGGTGACCACCCTGTCGGCCATCGCCATGGATCTCCCCGAGTACGACGCGGACAAGATCCACCTCTCCCGGCTGCCGGTCCCGGAGCTGCACCGGGTGGCCGACCAGCTGCTCACCCTGTCCCGCGATCAGCGCATGGAGTTCGGCTCGATGCACCCCGGCCGGGTGGACGTGATCGGCGGTGGCGCGCTGATCGTGGCCCTGCTGGCCGACGAGCTGGCCCGCCGGGCCGGGATCACCGAGCTGGTGGTCAGCGAGCACGACATCCTCGACGGCATCGCCCTCTCGGTGCTCTGAGGAGCGGTATCTCTACGCTGTGCCGGGTGAGCGAGCCAACGAGCGAGCAGGCGCCCGACGACGAGCGGCCGGCCCCCATCGGTGCCGCCGAGCGGCCGTACATCAAACAGATGCCGAACCGGCGGCTCTACGACCTGCAGCTGCTCGTCCCCTTCCTCTGCATCGGCGCGTCCATCGGCACGGTCGTGCTGAACTTCAAGCCGCTGTGGCTGGTGGCCCTGCTGTTCGCGTTCGGCGCGCTGTACTGCTGGATCCGGGCCGGCGTGGTGACGACGAAGAGCGCGCACGAGCGCTGGCTGCTGGGGATGTGGGGCGCGGTGGCGGTGTTCCTGGCCTGCGGGCTGCTCTCCCGACTCACCCCCTGACCCGCCCGCCGACTCCCCACCGACCGCGTTCAGCTGAACGCGGGGTGCGTAGCGTGTCGCTGGTGGCGAGCGGAACGAAGCCCGCACTCTCGACCATCGCCGAGCTGGACGCGGCGGTGGCGGACTGCCGGCGCTGCGCCCGGCTGGTGGCCTGGCGGGAGCGGGTGGCGGTGGAGAAGCGGGCGGCCTACGCCGACCAGGACTACTGGGGTCGGGCGGTTCCGGCCTTCGGGCCGCCGCCGGGCGACACGGTGTCGCTGCTGGTCGTCGGCCTGGCGCCGGCCGCGCACGGGGCCAACCGGACCGGCCGGATGTTCACCGGCGACCGCAGCGGAGACGTGCTGTACGCCGCCCTGCACGCCGTCGGGCTGGCCAACCAGCCGACCTCGGTGCACGCCGGTGACGGTCTGACCCTGCGCGGCACCCGGATCACCGCCCCGGTGCACTGCGCGCCCCCGGAGAACAAGCCCACCCCGGCCGAGCGAGACACCTGCCGTCCCTGGTTGGACCGCGAGCTGGAGCTGCTGGCGCCCGCGCTCAGAGCGGTGGTGGTGCTCGGTGGTTTCGGCTGGCAGGCGCTGTTGCCGGTGCTGGCCGCGGCCGGCTGGACGGTGCCGAGGCCGCGCCCGGCCTTCGGCCACGGGGCGCACGTCGAGCTCGCGCCGTCGGGTCCCGGCCGGCGGCCACTGCACGTGTTCGGCAGCTACCACGTCAGCCAGCAGAACACGTTCACCGGCCGGTTGACCCCGGCGATGCTCGAGGACGTGCTGGGCGCGGCCGCTCGGGCCGCCGGCCTCGGGTAGCCGGTATCACGGTGAACGCCGGCAGTTCCTGAGAGACCATCGGGGTATGGCTCGTAACGCGCGCATCGTCATCGTCGGCGGCGGGTACGTCGGCATGTACTCCGCGCTGCGCCTGCAGCGGAAGCTCAAGGCCGGCGAGGCGTCGGTCACCGTGATCGACCCGCAGGCCAACATGACCTACCAGCCGTTCCTGCCCGAGGCGGCCGCCGGGTCCATCGAACCCCGGCACGTGGTGGTCCCGCTGCGCAAGGTGCTGGACCGCTGCCACGTGCTGACCGCCCGGGTCACCGCGATCAGCCGGGAGCGCCGCGAGGTCACCGCGCTCACCGCCGCCGGGGAGACCCGGACGATCGGCTACGACGTGCTGGTGGTCGCGCCCGGGTCGGTGGCCCGCACGCTGCCCATCCCGGGGCTGGCCGAGTGCGGCATCTCCTTCAAGACCGTGGCCGAGGCCATCTACCTGCGTAACCACGTGCTGTCCATGATGGACGCGGCGGCCAGCACCGACGAACCGGAGCGGCGCCGGCGGTTCCTCACCTTCGCGGTGATCGGCGGCGGGTACGCGGGGGTGGAGGCGCTCGCCGAGCTGGCCGACATGTCCCGCTACGCCAGCCGCTACTACGAGGGCATCGAGCGCTCCGACCTGCGCTGGGTCCTGGTGGAGGCGGCCGGGCGGATCATGCCCGAGGTGTCCGCGCCGATGGGCCGCTACACCGTGGAGCGGCTGATGGAGTCCGGGATCGAGGTCTTCCTCAACACCCGGGTGAAGACCATGGAGAACGGCCACATGGTGCTCGATGACGGGACCGAGTTCGACACCGACACCATCGTCTGGACCGCCGGCGTCAAGCCCAACCCGATGCTCGCCGACACCGACCTGCCCCGCGACGACAAGGGCCGGGTGCTCTGCTCGGCCGAGCTGCAGGTCGAGGGCAGTCCGGAGGTGTTCAGCGCCGGCGACTGCGCGTCCGTGCCCGACCTGTCCAAGGAAGACCCGGAGGCCCGGACCAGCCCGTCGGCGCAGCACGCGGTGCGCCAGGCCAAGGTGCTCGCCGACAACGTGCTCGCGTACCTGCGGGACACGCCGACCAGGCAGTACAAGCACGCCTACGTGGGTTCGGTGGCCAGCCTCGGCCTCTACAAGGGCGTCGCCGAGGTCTACGGCATCCGGCTGCGCGGGATCGCGGCCTGGTTCATGCACCGGACCTACCACCTCAGCCGGATGCCCACGTTCAACCGCAAGTGGCGGGTGGTGTCCGACTGGACCCAGGCACTGTTCTTCCGCCGCGAGGTGGTGGCGCTGGAGCAGATCCACGACCCCCGGGCGGAGTTCAGCCGGGCGGTCGGCGCCGGTGGGGCGGCTGTTACACCGCCACCGCAGGATCGGCTGCCGGAGCCCGGGAGCTCGTCCACAACGACCGGCCGAGCGGGCTGATCCGCAGGGTCCGGCGCAGCACCCGGGCCCCGCGCCCCTGGTCCCGGGCGGTGTCCTCGGCCGCGCGGACGGTGTCCCCGCCGGCCAGGACGTCGTACTGGGTGCCCAGGGACTCGTCCTCGGGTCCCTCCTCGGCCAGGCCCAGGGTGATCAGGTGCGCCACGTAGACCCCGGTCGCGTCGGGCAGGGCCAGCCGGGCGGTGGTGCCGGCCGTGGTGACGTTGGCCAGCACCACGCGGTCCCGCCCGTGCACGTGCACCAGCGGGTGCGCGGACCCGTCGGCCAGCGCCGCGAGCAGCCGGGCCTCGTCGGGCACCAGGCGCAGCAGCAGCGCCCGGTAGAGCTCGGCGCGGGCGGTCTCCGGGTCGGCGCCGGCCGGTTCGAGCAGGTCGTCCAGGAGGTCGGCGGGGGAGCGCCGGTACTCGGCCCGGACCGAGTGCGGGTGCACGGGCTCCGCCTCCAGCCGGTCCAGCCGGGTCTTCAGCTCCCGGGTCACGGCGTCCTGGGTGCGGGCCCAGCGGTCCCGCAGGTCCGGGAGGCCCGGTAGCGCGGGAAGGTCGGGCAGCTGCGGGGTGAGCCGTCGGGTCATCCCGATCCCGGCCTCGGCGACCTCGACGGTCAGCGAGCGGACGTCCCGCACGACGGCGGTCCAGGCTCCCGGTATCCCGGTATCGGATATCCCCCGGTCGGCGGTGCCGTTGTGCGAGAGCGCGGTGTTCGCGGACATGGCCAGCTATGGTGGTCAACCCGTGCTTGCAGGTGCAAGCGATTGTGACGGCCTCGACGGTGAGTGCGGTCACCCCTGTGGTCACCCTGTCGTCTCCCGGCGATCACCGGGCCCCGTAGGCTGCCGGGGTGGCGCACGAGGACGAACGCATCGCCCTGTTCCTCGACTACGAGAACCTGGCCATCGGAGCCTGGGACGGGCTGGGGGTGACCCCGTTCGACTTCGGGCCGATCGCCGACGCCTTGGCGGAGCGGGGACGGATAGTCGTGCGGCGGGCGTACGCGGACTGGTCGAACTTCGACGAGGACCGCCGGCTGCTGGCCAAGGCCCAGGTGGAGCTGATCGAGATCCCGCAGCGGCTCGGCGCGTCCCGGAAGAACGCCGCCGACATCAAGATGGCGGTGGACGCCGTCCAGCTGGCCTTCGAGCGGGACTTCATCACCACCTTCGCCATCGGCACCGGTGACTCCGACTTCACCCCGCTCGTGCACAAGCTGCGTGAGCTGGACAAACGGGTCATCGGCATCGGCGTGCAGTCCTCGACGAGCGCGTTGCTGCCGCCGGCCTGCGACGAGTTCCTCTTCTACGACCGGCTGCCCGGGGTGGAGACCGGCACCCCGCCGCCGCGCAAGCACCGGGGCCGCCCGGGCCGCACCGCGCCGGCCGGTCCGGCCCCGGTCGGCCAGTCGCCGGCCAAGACCGCGCCACCGGCCACCGAGGTCGCCGTCGACAAGATCACCGTGGACGAGCCGGTGGCCGCCACCACCGAGGACGTCGGCGCGCTGGTCGCGCGGACCCTGGCCGGCCTGCAGCGCAGCACCGACGGCCCGGTGCTGGCGTCCCGGCTCAAGCGGGCGGTCCTGCGCAAGGACCCGACCTTCGACGAGGCCGACCACGGCTTCCGCGGCTTCGGCGAGCTGCTGCGCAACCTGGAGGGGCAGCGGGTCATCGCGCTCACCCAGGGCTCGGCGCAGGGCGACCCCGAGGTCGGCTTCCCGGCCGACGACTCCGCCGACGACGACGCGTTCCGGCTGCTGGTCCAGGTGGTCGGCGACCTCTCCGACGCCAGCGGCCCGCCGCAGCTGTCCGGGCTGAAGAACCAGCTCCGCAAGCGGGTGCCGGACTTCACCGAGAAGCGCTACGGCTTCAACAGCTTCCTGTCCTTCGCCAAGGCGGCCCGGGCCCGGGACCTGCTGGCCATGGAGTGGGACGACGACGCCGGCGACTACCTGCTGCACCCGCTGTAGGCCGGTGCTTGATGGCCTGGGCCACCCAACCGGGATCGACCGACCTGCTGCTGCCCACCGCGACGCCCGGTGACGGCACCCACCCGTACACCGTGCACACCTACTACTTCGGGTTCTGCGTCCCGGAGGCGCGGATCGGGGCCTACGTCTACTTCCGGGCGCAGCCGGCCTTCGGGCTCTGCCAGGGCGGCCCGGTCATCTTCCAGGGGCTGGACAACACCGAGCTGCTGGACGCGGCCTGGCACGACTACCGCACCACGATGCCCTGGCCGTCGGTGTCCGGGCGGACGCTGCGGACCGCCGGCGGCTACGAGATCGACTGGGTGGAGCCCGGGACGACGGCCGTGCTGCGCTACCGATCCCCGGACGGCTCGGTGTCCTTCGAGCTGGAGCAACGCGGGATCACCCCGCTCTGGCCCGGGGGCACATCATCCCCGGCGAGGACGACCACCACGACGGCGCGACCAGGGCGCCCGGCGGCAGCGAGCAGTTCATGCACGTCACCGGCACGTGCGAGCTGCGCGGCGAGCGGTACCCGGTGGACTGCCACTACGTCCGGGACCGGTCGTGGAACCAGGTCCGCACCGAGGACCCGGGTGGCGCCCGGAAGACCCCGCCGCTGGGCTGGACCCCGATCTGCTTCGGCGCCGGTGACGACACCGACCTGGCCCTGAACACCACCAGCATCGAGGCCCCGGACACCGACCCGGCCTGGACCGGGATCTACGACGACGTCCCCCAAGAGCCGTTCTTCAACTCCTGGGTGGTCCGGCACGGTGAACCCCGAAAGCTGGTCGCCGTCCGGCGCAACGTGCTGCGCTACCACCCGGTGCTGCTGGCGGCGGTGGAGCAGGAGCTGGAGGCGACCGACGAGACCGGCGAGCACTACCGGTTCCACGGTGAGGCCATCGCCCAGTCCCCGATGCACTCCTGGCCGAACATCGCCTTCCGCGACTCGGTGTACCGCTGGACCGAGCTGGACGCCGGCACCGGCGAGCCCACCGGGCGGGTCACGCACTGTACCTACCAGGAGGTCTTCTACGACGAGTACCTGCGCGGTGTGAAGAACGGCGGCGTCAGGGAGCGCTGATCACCCGGCTGCCCAGCTGGTCGCAGACCAGCAGTGCCACCTCCACGTCCAGCCGGTTGTCGGCCAGCGGCCGCGGGAGCACCTCCTCGGCCTTGCGCACCCGGTAGTGCACGGTGTTCTTGTGCAGGTGCAGCCGGATGGCGGCGTCGGTGTAGCTGCCCCCGCACTGCAGGAACACCCGCACGGTGTCGCGCAGCCGGGCCATCGCGTCGTCGTCCCGGGCCAGGTCGCCGAGCGTGCGCTGCACCCACACCCGCAGGTCCTCGAGGTTGTCGGCGAGCAGCGCGGCCACCGCCACCTGCCCGAAGTCGACCAGCTGGGTCGGCTCGCGGCCGGTCTCGGCCACCGACCGGGCCCGCAGCGCCTGCCGGTGCGAGGCGCGGAACCCGGCCAGCCCGGAGGCCGGCGAGCCCAGCGCCACCCGCAGCCGGGGGAAGCCGGCCAGCCCCCGGGCCAGCCCGGCCAGATCCGGGGCCGGCCGTCCGGTGGCGGACGACCAGGCCCACAGCGTGTGGTCGTCGGCCAGCATGGCCAGCGGTTCCCGCCCGACCGCCTCGTGCAGCAGCCGCGCGGCCGCCCGCAGGTCGCGCTCGGCTTCAGGTATCCCGCTGTCCACCCAGGCCACCGCGGCCAGATGCCAGCCGCGCAGCGACACCCCGAGCATCTCCTCGGCCGCGCGGACGTCCAGGTCGTGCGCCTCCAGCACGGCGCGCAGCTGGGCGGCCCGGGCGGTGTCCGAGCGGCGGTCCCAGTTGCGGCGTTCGGACTCGTAGATGTCGATCAGGCCCTCGATCACCTGGTCGATGTAGGTGTGCACGATCAGGCTGATCCGCTGGGTGGCCGCGATGACCTCGGTGGCGTCCAGGTCGAGCTCCCCGAGGTGCCGCAGCGACCACTGCACCACCCGGTTCTCGCCCAGCCGGTAGGCCCGCAGCAGTGCCTCCAGGGACAGGTCGCGCTGCGCGAAGCGGCGGGCGTACTCGGCCGCCGCCGCCGGCACCGCCACCCGGTCCGGGCTGATCCCGTGCACCAGCAGGTCGACGATCGTCACCAGGTTCGCCGAGGTACTGGCCACCATGAGCTGGCGGACGGTGTCGTCGTGGCTGAACTCGGGGATGACCTCGACGAAGTGATCGGTCATCTCCGCGGTCAGCGCGGGCAGCTCGGCCTCGATGCGCCGACCGACGTCGCTGACCAGCTCATCGACGCCGACTGCCACGGCTGTTGACCCTACCCCCGCACAGGAATTGTGCCGACGGCACAGCGGGCCCGGGATTGTTCGTAGCTGGGCCATATGGCCTAGTGATCCAGGCCACGTCTAGCCTGCCCGGCAGGCATATCACGGAGGACTGCGACATGGGCTTCAAGACCGGCGACTTCCCACCGGTGGACACCGCGACCTTCCTGGACAAGCCGCTGATGGAGCGGGTCCGGACGCTGGCGCTGCACTGGGTCGAGTACGGCTTCGGCTCACCCCGGGTCATCCACACCACCTACATCGCCAAGGTGCTGGTGCTCTACGTGGGGCTGGGGTCGCTGCTGGCCACGCTGACCTCCGGGCTGGGTCCGTGGTGGGACGTGACGGCCTGGTGGGACCAGCCGATCGTCTACCAGAAGATGGTCATCTGGACGATGTTCATGGAGGCCGCCGGCCTGGCCGGTTCCTGGGGTCCGCTGGCCGGCAAGTTCAAGCCGATGATGGGCGGGGCGCTGTTCTGGCTGCGCCCGGGCAGCTTCCGGCTGCGGCCGTGGGCCTCGGTCCCGTTCACCTCCGGGGACAGCCGCACGCTGCTCGACGTCGCGCTCTACGGCGGCTTCCTGGGCACCATGCTGCTGGCCATGGTCATGCCCGGGACGCCGAGCGCGTCGCTGCGCGCGGTGCTGCCGGACAACGAGTCCGGCCTGGTCAACCCGGCGTTGATGATCGCCCCGATCGTGTTGCTGCTCCTGCTCGGGCTGCGCGACAAGATCGTCTTCCTGGCCGCCCGCAGCGAGCAGTACCTGCCGGCGCTGGTCTTCTTCGCCACCCTGGGCTTCGTCGACATGATCGTCGCGCTGAAGCTGCTGATCGCCATCGTGTGGATCTGCGCGGGCATCTCCAAGTTCGGCCACCACTTCTCCTGCGTGGTCGCGCCGATGGTCAGCAACACCCCGTGGGTGCCCGGCAAGTGGATCCGGCGCAAGCACTACCGGAACTTCCCCGACGACCTGCGGCCCTCCAAGGTGGCGGCGCTGCTGGCCCACGTCGGTGGCACCTTCGTCGAGATCGCCACCCCGCTGGTGCTGCTGTTCTCCACCAACCGGACGGTCACCCTGCTGGCCGTCGCCCTGATGGTGATCTTCCACCTGTTCATCATCTCGACGTTCCCGCTGGCCGTGCCGCTGGAGTGGAACGTGCTGTTCGCCTACGCGGCCGCGTTCCTGTTCTGGGCCTTCCCGTCCTGGAACGGCTACGCCGTCGGCGACATGTCCTCGCCGTGGCTGACCGCCGGCATCGTGGCAGCACTGGTGTTCTTCCCGATCCTGGGCAACCTGCGGCCCGACCTGGTGTCGTTCCTGCCCTCCATGCGCCAGTACGCCGGCAACTGGGCGTCGGCCCTGTGGGCGTTCGCCCCGGGCGCGGAGCAGAAGCTGAACCAGCTCCCGCACCGGCCCACGGTGAACAACGTCGACCAGCTGGTGCAGATGGGCTACGAGCCGGCGATCGCCGAGATCACCATGCAGCAGACCATCGGCTGGCGGTCCATGCACAGCCAGGGCCGGGGGCTGTTCTCCCTGCTGCTCGCCCGTATCCCGGACATCGACCGGTGGACCGTGCGGGAGGCCGAGTTCGGCTGCAACTCGGTGATCGGCTTCAACTTCGGCGAGGGCCACTTCCACGACGAGGAGCTGATCGCGGCGATCCAGGCCCGGGTCGGGTTCGCGCCGGGCGAGTGGATCGTGGTGTGGGTGGAGTCGCAGGCCATCCACGAGAAGGTGCAGCGGTACAAGGTGATCGACGCGGCGATCGGGATCATCGAGACCGGTCACTGGAACGTCGCCGAGGCGGTCAACGAGCAGCCCTGGCTGCCGAACGGCCCGATCCCGCTGACCGTCACCTGGTCGCGCACCGAGCCCGCCCCGCAGCCGAGCCCCCAGCCCAAGGCCGAGGTGTGACCTGGGTGCGAGACTTGGCTCCATGAGCAAGGCAGGTCATGAGCACGGCAGCTACATGAGTACGGCGGCTACATGAGTACGGCAGCGTCGTGACTACGGCGACAGTGGTCGGCAGCGGGCCCAACGGGCTCGCTGCCGCCGCGTTCCTGGCCCGGTCCGGGGTGGACGTCACGGTGCTGGAGGCGGCCGACGAGATCGGCGGCGGCACCCGCAGCAGCGAGGCGATCGTGCCCGGCCTGCTGCACGACCACTGCTCGGCCGTGCACCTGATCGTGGTCGGTTCCCCGCTGGTGCGGGAGCTGGGGCTGGAGCGGCACGGGCTGCGCTGGTGCTACCCGGAGATCGACTGCGTGCACCCGCTGGACGGCGGTCGGGCCGCGGTGCTGCACCGGTCGGTGGACGAGACGGCGGCCGGGCTGGGCGCGGACGGCCGGGTCTGGCGGCGGCTGTTCGCCGGCCCCTCGGCCAGCTACGACCGCTGGGGCGCCGACATGATGGGCCCGGTGCTGCGGGTGCCGAAGCACCCGGTGCGGCTGGCCCGGTTCGGCGCGCCGACCCTGCTGCCGGCCACCGTGCTCGGCCGGGTGTTCCGCACCGAGGAGGCGCGGGCGCTGTGGATGGGCAACGCCGCGCACGCCATCCAGCCGTTGAACCGCCCGTTCAGCTCGGCGATCGGGCTGGGCCTGCTCACCGCCGGGCACCGGTACGGCTGGGTGGTCGCCGAGGGCGGCTCCCGGGCCATCACCGACGCGATGGCCGCCGTGCTGGCCGGACACGGCGGCAAGATCGAGACCGGCGTCCGGGTGCGCTCCGCCGCCGACCTACCGCCGGCCGACATGACGCTGTTCGACCTGGCCCCGGGCGCGGTGGCGGGCATCCTGGGTGACCGGCTGCCGGCCCGGATCCGCCGGGCCTACCGCCGGTTCACCCACGGGCCGGCCGCGTTCAAGGTCGACTTCGCGGTACAGGGCGGGGTGCCGTGGACGAACCCGGCGGCCCACCGGGCCGGGACGGTGCACCTGGGCGGGACGGCCGAGGAGATCGCGGCGGGGGAGCGTGAGCTGGTCCGGGGGCGGTTGCCGGAGCGGCCGTTCGTGCTGGTCGGGCAGCAGTACCTGGCCGATCCGGGGCGGTCGGTCGGCGATGTGCACCCGGTCTGGAGCTACGCCCACGTGCCCAACGGCTACCCCGGGGACGCCACCGAGGCGATCATCCGCCAGTTCGAGCGGTTCGCCCCGGGCTTCCGGGAGCGGATAGTCGGGCTGCAGATCCGCACCCCGGCGCAGTTCGCCGAGTACAACCCGAACTACGTGGGCGGCGACATCATCACCGGGGCGAAGACCATCCCGCACGTGGTGCTCGGCCCCCGGGCGACGCTCAACCCCTACCGGGTCGGGCTGCCCGGGCACTACATCTGCTCGGCGGCCACCCCGCCCGGGCCCGGCGCGCACGGCATGTGCGGCATGCACGCCGCCCAGACCGCCCTGGCGGATCTCCGGCACTGAACGCCGTGTCGGTCGCGTTCAGCTGAACGCGACCGGCACGTTCAGCTGAACGCGAGCCGCCGGGCCGGGCGCTCGTCAGGGCGTGAGCAGGCCGTGCGCGGTGACCAGCTTCTGGCCGGGGCCGTTGACCAGCCAGTTCACGTACGCCTGGGCCGCCTCCGGGTTCTTCGCCGACTTCAGCACGGCGATCCGGTAGGACGACACGATGTTCTGCGCGTCCGGGATGGTCACCCCGGTGACGGAGTCCCCGGCGGCGGCGACCTCGGCGGCGTACAGCACGGTGGCGTCCGCCTTGCCCGAGCCCAGCGCCGCGACGGCGTCCTTGGCCTCCAGCGGGGCGGAGGTGGGGGTGACGGTCAGGTCCCGGCTGTCGAACAGCCGCCGGCTGTCCCGACCACCCGGGGTGCCGGCGTCCAGCAGGGCCACCTTCACCCCGGGTTTGGCCAGGTCGCTCAGGGCGCGCACGCCCTTGGGGTTGCCCTTGGCCACGGCGATCCGCAGCTTGTCCCGGGCGAACACGGCCGGGGTGCCGATCAGCTTCGCGGCGGTCAGTTTCCGCAGCGCGTCCTGGTCGGCGGTGGCCACCACGTCGGCCGGCACGCTCTTCCCGAGCTGCGGGTCGAGCCTCCCGGCGAAGGTGTAGGTGATCTTCAGCGTCGGTGCCTCGGCGCCCAGCGCGCGCTGGGCCTCCTGCAGCGGCGCGGTCAGCGGGGTCGCCGCGAACACCAGCAGCGGCCCCTTCAGCGGGCCGGTGTCCTCGGCCGGCGGGGGCGGGGCGCCCTGGCCCGCCGAGTCGCCGCCCGAGGAGCACGCGGTCAGCAGCGCGGCGGCCGCGACCAGCAGCAACCGGGCCGGACCAAGCCGCCGAGTCGACATGGCGGAGGAGTCTACGACTCGGCCCGGCGCGAAGGCCGGCGGGATGTGCACCCCGCCGGCCTCCGGCTCAGCTCAGCCCGCCCACGGCCAGGCGCCGTCCCGGCCCGCCTCCAGCAGCGGGATCATCCGGAACGTGTGGTCGGTCAGCCCGCCCAGCTGGTGCCGGTTCGGCCGACCGGGCTGCATACCGTGCCGGTATCCGCCCAGGTTGAAGGCGTACACCGGCACCTGGGCCGGTACCTGGTCGCTGACCTCGCCGTGGTGCGAGGCGAACGCCTGCTCGTCGGACAGGATCACCACCCGATCCTGCCCGGCGTAGCTCGCCCGCAGCGCGCCCGCCGTCTCGGTGCCGTGACCGACCTCGCCGACCCGGCCGGTGAACCGCTCCACCTGGCGCAGCACCGAGTCGCCCACGGCCAGCTCGTGCCGGAACGTGCCCGACGCGTAACCGACCAGGTCGACGCTCGCCGGCCCGCAGCGCATCCCGAGGGCGACGCCGAACAGCGCGGCCGAGTCGACCGGGCGGATCTTCGACCGGGCCGACAGACCGCCGCTGGTCATCGAGGCCGAGGTGTCGACCAGGATCAGCGTCCGGCCCGGGATCTCCGGCAGGTTCCCGGTGGCGGCGTCCAGCGCCGCACCCAGAGCCACCCGCCACCGGTCCGAGGACAGCTCGCGGTAGGCCGAGAACCACCGGTACGGCAGCTGCCGGGACCGGGCCACCTGCGCCGGGTCGGCGAGCCGCGCGGCGACCGTCTCGGCCACCGCATCGCCGACCCCCGCCTGGTCGAAGTTCCGCAGGTTCCGGAGCAGGGCCATGACGCCCATGGACGGGATGATCGCCTCCCAGGCGGCACCGTCCATCGGGCCCTGCAGCCAGCCGGCCAGCGACTCCCAGGTCATCCCGGCGGCCTGCAGCCGCTCGGGGTCCGCGAGCACGGCCCGCCGCTGGTCCACGGGCAGGGCCATGAGCTCGGCCCGGGCCCGCAGCACGGCCAGCGACGCCGGGATCTCGTCGGCCCGGTCGTGCCGCCGGCTGATCGCGTGCCGGAACAGGTCGCCCTGCCAGTCGGTCCGGTTCTCCGCGTGCACCAGCTCGAGCACGTCGCCGAACCGGAACCCCCGGCCCGGGGCGTCGTACTTCAGCAGCGCCCGCTCGTCGTAGAGCCGGGCCACCGCGTCGGCCACCCCCCGCTTCACCGGCTTGGGCAGCGCCCGGCCGTAGGTCGAGGTCCAGTAGGCGAGCAGCTCGCCGGGCTCGTCGGCCCGCCGCAGCACCGAGTCGACCACCTGCCGGGACATGCCGTGCGCCCCGGCGTCCAGCCGGGCCTTGGTGAACTCGGCCGCGCCGACCAGGGACGCCGACCGCAGGTTGCCGTCGGACCGCAGCCAACCCAGCAGGGCGGCCGTCCACTCCGGGTCCTGGACGGTGGCCCGCCGCACGAGCTCGGTGTACCGGGCGTCCCGGTCGGCGGCGGACTCGTAGAAGGTGTCCTCACCGACCATGTTGGACACGGCCAGCAGGAACAGCTCCGAGCGCACGTCCCGGGCGTAACCGGGGTGCCCCTCGTGGGTCCGGCCGTCGGCGACGGTCTGCGTGCCGAGCGGAGAGTGTGCCCGGGCCCGGACGGCATGGGCGTTGAACTTGCTCATCTGGCTCCACCTCCTGGATTCGGAGGGAGCGCACGACTTCAGACACCCGATGACGGTTCCGAGATCGATGTCGACGGCGGTGACGGTAAAGATTAGTGCTCTACCGATTGAGCTACGCCGGCGAGCCGGCGACGGGACTTGAACCCGCAACACCTGAAGTAACCGCTGCCTGCGCACCGGAACCGATATCGAGGTCATGGAGTGGCCCGAGATCGGGAGTCGGCGACGGTCTTGTGCCTGCCGCTCTACCGCTGAGCTACCTCGCCACGTGGTGGAGAGGCCAGGAGTCGAACCTGGGACCTGCAGGTCCGGTGAAGTATCCGTGCACCTTCGCACCGGGCCACTGTCTGAAGTTGTGCGCCCCCGAGTTCACAGTTGCCCGGCGGCGTCTTGGTTGAAGAAGTAGCCGCCGAGCTTCGCACCGGGTGCGTCGGAGACGGTAGCAGCGTCGACGATCACCCGGGACCGAGTTTCCGATTCCGGTCCGCGCTGTTTCCGATCAGCACTGTTCTCGGTTCGCACTGTGCCCCCGGGGCGATACGGACAGCATCCAGGACATTGACGCGACGTCGCAGTTGTTGCTCCGGCAGGACACACCACCGCGTCGATGTCGGGAGACGCGGCGAAGAGACGGCTCCAATCAATACGGTCCGCACGCCGATCACCCTTCACCACGGCGACGGCCGGCGCATGTGAGGTTGACGAGCCGCGCATCAGCGACTTCGTCGGCCGCTGAGCGACTTCCGTGCCGCGCTTGGGTCAGCCCGAGCTGGTGGGTCGGTGTACGGCCTGTAACAGGCGGCTCGGTAGCGAACTCAGGAGAGGTCGATGTCGCGGTGGGCGGAGCGGAGTACGGCGACGCTCAGTGACAGGTTGCGGCCGATTGGGTGCTCTTCGCCGGGTCGGTCTCTGCGCGCATACAGCGCAGAGCTGACTGATTCACTTCAGAATCGATGCATCTGAGCTGGTACTTTCCAGACCGCTCGGGCGGACGGCGACGGTGCGTCGGGCGTTCGGCAAGGCCCCGACTGGGAGCCCGGTTCTTACTGCCTGCGACCATGGTCGGGTGCAGAGCGACCAGCTGGTAGCCGTCCACCGCATTCACGTGGACCTGCGCCGGCAGGCCAGCGCGCTGTGTCCACCGCCGCGCTGAACCGAGTCGTCTCGGGCGCGCCGTTCCGGTCGGAAGGGCGCCGTCCTCGGTGAACGCCCCGCGGGCGTGACCGACCTCTTGCGCAACCGTCCGCGTTCCTCGCCGCCCGCCGCTCCGGGCCGTTCCTGATAGCCAGGTGGACCATGACCATTTCAGAGACCACGCCGGAGGCGTCGCCACACGCCACCCCCGACACGCCCAAGACCGGGTCCGACGAGCTGACCGAGCGGGTCGAACTGAAAGTCGGTGGGATGACCTGCGGGGCCTGCGCGGCGCGGGTTGAGCGCAAGCTGAACCGGCTCGGCGGGGTGGCCGCGACGGTCAACTACGCCACGGAGACGGCCGCCGTCCGGTTCGTTCCCACGCTGGCCCCCGCCGACCTGATCGCGGCGATCGAGAAGGCGGGCTACACCGCCGAGCTCCCGGCCCCGTCGAGCGGGCCGGACGAGGTGCCGGGCGAGGAGGGTGACACCCCCGACGCCGGCGATCTCGAGTCCCGCCGGCGGTTGCTGGTCTGCCTCGCCCTGGCCGCCCCGGTGCTGGTGATCTCGATGGTCCCGGCGCTGCAGTTCGTGAACTGGCAGTGGCTGTCGCTGACCTTGGCCGCGCCCGTGGTGGTGTGGGGGGCGTGGCCGCTGCACCGCGCGGCGTGGAGCAACGCCCGGCACGGCACCGCCACGATGGACACGCTCGTCTCGACCGGCGTGCTCGCGGCGTTCGGGTGGTCGCTCTACTCGCTGTTCTGGGGCGACGCCGGGCGGCCGGGGCTGAAGCACCCGTTCAGCTTCCTGATCAGCCGAGCCGAGGGTTCCTCGACGATCTACCTGGAGGTCGCGGCCGGCATCACCGTGTTCATCCTGGCCGGGCGTCACCTGGAAGCGCGGTCCAAGCGAGAGGCCGGCGGGGCCATCCGAGCGCTGCTGGAGCTGGGCGCACGGGAGGTTTCCGTGCTGCGTGGAGCGGCGGGCCACGAGCGCGAGGAGACCATCCCGACCGGGTCGCTGGTGCTCGGCGACCGGTTCGTGGTCCGACCCGGCGAACGGATCGCCACCGACGGGGTGGTCGACCAGGGCTCGTCCGCCGTCGACCACAGCATGGTGACCGGTGAGTGGATGCCGCGCGAGGTGGCCGTGGGCGACCCGGTCGTCGGCGGCACCGTCAATGTCGGTGGCCGGCTGGTCGTGCGGGCCACCCGACTGGGCGCCGACACGGTGCTGGCCGGCATCGCCGCCCTGGTCCGGGAGGCGCAGTCCGGTAAGGCCTCCATCCAGCGGTTGGCCGACCGGGTCGCGGCGGTGTTCGTTCCGGTGGTGATCACCCTGGCGGTGGCCACCTTCCTGTTCTGGATCGCGCTGGGCGAGGCGGTCCCGACCGCGCTGACCGCCGCCGTCGCGGTCCTGGTGATCGCCTGCCCCTGCGCTCTGGGCCTGGCCACCCCCACCGCTCTGCTGGTGGGCACGGGTCGGGGCGCGCAGCTCGGCATCCTGGTCAAGGGGCCCGAGGTGCTGGAATCGACGCGGCGGATCACCACCGTGCTGCTGGACAAGACCGGCACCCTGACCACCGGCCAGATGCAGGTCACCGAGACCGTCGCGGTGCCGGGTGAGTCCTCCGAGGAGGTGCTGCGTCTCGCCGGGGCCCTGGAGGACGCCTCCGAGCACCCGATCGCCCGGGCGGTCAGCGGCCTGGCCCGCGAGCGCTTCGGCACCCTCCCGTCGGTGGAGCACTTCCTCAGCTCCGGCGGACGGGGGGTCACCGGGCGGGTCGAGGGGCACGAGGTCGCGGTCGGCCGGCCGGCCTTCCTGGCGTCGCTCGGCCTGCCGCCGGTGGACCTGGCGGTTCCGGCGGAGACCGACGGCAGCGTCGTCGCGGTGGGCTGGGACGGCCGTGTCCGCGGCCTGCTGGTCCTGGCCGACACCGTGCGGCCGACCAGCGCGGACGCGGTACGTGCCCTGCGCGAGCTGGGTCTGACGCCGATCCTGCTCACCGGCGACGGTGAGGCTCCGGCCCGGGCGGTGGCCCGCGCGGTCGGCATCAGCCGGGTGATCGCAGACGTGCTGCCGGACGGCAAGGCGGCGGTCGTGCGCCGGCTGCAGGCGGGGGGAGACGTGGTCGCGATGGTCGGTGACGGCGTCAACGATGCGGCGGCGTTGGCCACCGCCGACCTGGGAATGGCGATGGGGGCCGGCACCGACGCCGCGATCGAGGCCTCCGACCTCACCCTGCTCAGCGACGACCCGAACTCGGTGATCGAGGCGATCCGGCTCTCGCGGCGCACCCTGGCCGTGATCAAGGGCAACCTGTTCTGGGCCTTCGCCTACAACCTCGCCGCCATCCCGGTCGCCGCCTCGGGCCTGCTGAACCCGATGCTCGCCGGCGCGGCCATGGCCGCCAGCTCGCTGTTCGTGGTCAGCAACAGCCTGCGGCTGCGCCGGTTCCGACCCCTGCGTGGAGCCGGACCCCGACGATGACCACACCGATGAGCACGCCCGCGGACACGATCAGCGCGCTGGTCCTCCCCGACCCGTTAGCCGTTCTCGTCCAGGCGGTGCTGCTCGGCGCCACCTCGGCGGCGGCGGGACTGGCGCTCGCCCGCGTGGTCACCGCCCGCCGGACCGCGGGCGAGCCCAGCCCCACCCCGGTCGGCGGCCTGGACCCGGAGCGGTTCCGGGCGCTGTTCGGGGACCTGACGGCGTCGGTGTCGATGGAGGCCGCGGTCGCTGATGACGGCCCGGATCGGCGGCGCCCCGCCGGTGCCGGAGCTCAGCCGCCCCGGTACACCGCGACCCCCCTGGGTGTCCGGGTCGTCGCGGCGGTGGTCGGCGTGGTCGCGGCCGGCGCCGGACTGGCCGCCGCCCTGACCGAACAGATCAGCTGGACGCTCGCGGCGGTCCCGTTGCCCCTGCTGCTGGCCGTGCCGGTGCTCATCGGGTCCCGGCGCCGGCTCTTGCCGTCGGCCCTGACCGGAGTCGCGTTGGTCGGGGTGTCGGGCGTCGAGTTCGCGACGGTCCGCGCGGGCCTGCCCCTGGTCCTCGCCCTGATCTACGCGTCGGCCGTCTCGGTGTTGCTCGGGTCGGCGGCGCTGCTCGCCGGCCGGCTGTCCGCGCCGGTCACCGACGACCGGACGGGCGCAGCCCCAGCCGCCGGGCGCCGGGACGTCGTCGCACCGCTCACCGCTGTCCTGGTGATCGGCGCCGGCGTCGCCCAGTTCGTGCTCGGCGGACCGCGCACGGCGTTCGACGTGGTGCACACCGGGAACGGTGTGGCCGCCGGCGCGCTGATCGGGCTGCCGCTGCTCGCCCTGGCCGCCTGGTTGGTCGCGACCCGGTCGACGGGTCTGCCGAGGGCGGCGAAGCTGGGCCGTTCGACCGCCGGGCTGCTCACCCTGTCGCTGCTGGCCGCTTCGCTGCTGGCGGTGCTCCCCGCTCCGCTCCCGGCCCCGGAGCCGGGCCGCCCCGGGCTGCGCCCGCTCACCCTCGGTGACAGCCGTCTGGCGGTGCTGGTCGCGCCCATGCGGCCCGGCCCGAACCTGGTGCACGTCGGCGACGCCGGCGTCGACCGGGGAGCGGACAACGGGCACGGCGCCGCGCCGGTGACCGACGGGCCCGCCCTCACGGTGAGCGCGGATCCGGGCTCCGACGGGCCCGGGGTACCGCTCACCACCCGACCCGGAGCACCCGGGACCTGGGCCGTGGTCGACATACCGGCCGGCGCCGGGCGGCTGCGGATCAGCGGCTACGGAACGACCGCGGACCTCCCGGTGGACGTCGGGCCCGCCCCGGCGACAGCGGCGGACCAGGCCGCGCTCACCGGCGCCGACGGCCCGGAGTGCGCGAGCGCCACGCTCGGGGCGCTGCTGGCCGGCGGCTGGAACGCCGATCTCGGCCGCTCCTGGGCCGACTGGTGCCCGGCGAACACCCTGACCGCAACCGACGCGGGCTCGCTGCGCGACAGCGTCGACTTCCTCGCCGACCGGGGCGTCCCCGGAATCGAGCTGGTGGCCGACGACTCCGGGCGCGGGCGGGCCGCCGCCGCCCTGGTCCGCCGGGAGGCGACCCGCAGGCAGCTCCCGATCACCGACTCCGCGCCGGGCGGCGCCGTCGTGGTGGTCTCCGGGTGGTCGGGCGCCACGAACGAGCTGAGCCGGATCACCCGCGCCAACTCACCGCTCTCCTCCGGCGGCATCGTGCTCGCGCCGTGGTTGCTCAACGGCGAGGTGCTGATCGCGGCGCCGGTCGAGATCTTCCCGTTGACCTTCGACCCGACGGACCCGGAACCCTTCCGGTACGCGCTCACGGTGCGGGCGGTCTTCCCGCGTGAAGTACCGACTGCCTCCGGCTACCTGCGGTGGGCAGCGGTCCGGGGCGGGCCCGGGGCGGACCGGGCCACGTTCTACAGCGCCGCCGCGGTGTTCGTGCCGATGGCTACGGACATCATGGGCGCGGTCGAGGGAACGCAGTGGTACGCCAGGGGGGCGATCAACCCCGCCGGGCGTCCACGCACCCCGGCCGTGCGGTCCTCAGCACCAGCCCGGCACGAGGGCCACGCCGGCCATCCGGGCCTCGGGCGATAGCCGCCCAGGTGGAGCCGCCCCGGCAACGCTCGGACCGCTTGCTCCCCGGATGACACCGCTCAGGCCGGAGCGGGGAGCGGAGCGCGGGTCCAGGTGTTGAGGAACTCGAGACCGCTGCGCCGGAAGAGCTGCGTGACCGGGCAGCGTCGCTCGGTCTCGGACACCAGCCGGGCGAACTGCTCGGCGGAGGCGTCGGTCTCGACGGTGGCGCGCACCTCCACCCGGTCGAAGTTCGCGTTGCCGTCCGCGCCGCCGACCAGAACCGACGGATCGAGGTCACCCTGGGCGTCGAACCGCCAGGCACCCAGCCGGATGCCGAGGTCCCTGGCCACCAGGCTGGCCGTGACCTGGTTGCACGAGGTCAACGAGCTGAGCGCGTAGAACAGCGGGCTCGGCGCGGCGTCGGCACCGCCGAAGGCCGGATAGGCGTCGGTGTGGAAGGTGTGGCCGCCGGCGGTGACGGTCTGGGCGACCCCGGTGCCCTCCCCGTGCACGACGAAGGGAACGACCTGGCTGTCGACGATGGTCATGGTGGCGCCTTTCGGCTGGAGAACGATGGGCAGTGGCGGCGCTGCCATTCGTGGGCGAGTAGCTCGTAGGAGCGGACCCGGTCGGTGTGGTCGTGGGTGATGGTGGTGACGATCAGCTCGTCGGCGTCGGTGGCGTCCCGCAGCTGTTCGAGCCGGTCGGCGACCTGCGCGGGGGAGCCGACGAACTGGGTCTCCAGCCGGTCGGTGACCAGCGCGCGGTCCGCCTCGGTCCAGTGGTGCCGCGCCGCCTGTGCGGGGGTCGGGAACGGGATCGCGCCCGATCCGGTGCGGATGCTGTGCACCCAGGGGCCGTAGCCGGCGGCCAGGGTCCGGGCCCGGTCGGCGTCCTCGGCCACCACGACGTCGGCGGACACGGTTACGTAGGGCCGCTCCAGCTCGGTCGAGGGCCGGAACGTCGCCCGGTAGCCGGCCACCGCCTCGAGCACGGTCGCGGGGCTGACGTGGTAGTTCGCGGCGAACCGCAGCCCGCGCCGACCGGCCACCCGGGCGCTCTCCCCGCCACTGCTGCCGAGGATCCAGACCTGCAGTTCGGCTCCCTCGCCCGGGATCACGTGCGCCTCGATGCCGTCGGGTGTCCGGTAGCGACCGCTGATCAGGGCGAGGATGTCGTCGATCTGCTCGGCGTAGTCCTGGGCCTCGGCCTTGGGCTGGAGCAGCAGCCTCTTCTGCATGGCGAACCGGGGCGAGGCGAGGACCTTCTCGAAGGAGAACCGCTCCGGGATGCGCAGCCCGTTCGGCGCCCGCCCGTTGGCGGCCACCGCGCTGAGCGCACTGGCCGTCGGAACCGGCGCCGGGGCCCGGCCGCCGGAGCGGCCGAGGCCGAGGTCCAATCGGCCCGGGTGCAGCGCGTCGAGCAGCCCGAACTCCTCCACCGTCGACAGCGCCGTGCGGTGGCCGAGCTGCACCGCCCCGGAGCCGATTCGGATCCGGCTGGTGGCGCCGGCGGTCAGGGCCAGGAGCACGGCCGGGGAGGTCCCGGCCACGCCTGGGTTGAGGTGATGCTCGGCGAACCAGTACCGCTGGTAGCCGAGACGCTCGCAGGCCTGGGCCAGGTCGATCGAGTTGCGCAGTGCCTGGGCGGCCGTGGACCCGGTGGAGATGGGTACCAGGTCGAGGACGCCCAGCGGGGTCACGAGGCCGCCCGGGCCGCGCGTGGCTCCCGCCGGGTCAACGGTTCGCGCAGGCCGAGGTGTTCGCGCAGGGTGGTGCCGGTGTAGGCGGTGCGGTAGCCGCCGCGTTCCTGCAGCTCCGGGACGAGCAGCTCGACGATGTCGTCCAGGCCGTCCGGAATGAGGTACGGGGTGATGTTGAAGCCGTGGATCGCGCCGTTCCGGGCGAACCGCGGGAACTTCTCGGCCAGCCCGGCCGGGGTGCCCTGGTGGCCGCGCTGCGGCCCGAGGGCGATCACCGTCTCGCGGAGTGACCAGCCGTTCGCCGCCGCCGCCGCCCGCCAGCGGGCGACGTCGGCGAACGGGTCCTTCACCCGGCGCGCGCCGAACGCCCCGGTGTTCTCCTCGATCACCGGGTCCTCGGCGGGCAACGGGCCGTCGGCGTTGCGGGCGGCGAAGTCACGGCCCTCGGCGGAGTCCCCGGCCTGGAAGATCACCGGGTGACCCTGGGTGCTGCGGGGCAGGGTTGGGGTGAGGTCGACGTCGACGTGCGGGCCGCGCCGCCGGATCCGGTCGACGGGGTGTGACCAGGCGGGCGCATCGGCCGAGGTAGCGATCGCGTCGTCGTCCCACCCGTCCCAGATGGCCCGGGCCGTGGACAGGAAATCCTCGGCGCGGCGGTAGCGGTCGGCATGGTCGAGGTAGCCACCCCGGCGGAAGTTCGCGCCGGTCCAGGCGTTGTCGGTAGTGACCACGTTCCACCCGGCCCGGCCCTCGGACAGCAGGTCGAGTCCGCTGAGTCGCCGGGCCAGGTCGGCGGGCTCGTTGAACGTGGTGTTGGACGTGCTGACCAGGCCGATCCGCCTCGTCTGCGCGGCTAGTGCGGCCAGCTGGGTGATCGCGTCCGGGCGGCCGGCGATGTCCAGGTCGTGGATCCGACCGTCGACCTCGCGCAGCCGCAGACCCTCGCCGAGGAAGAACGCGTCGAACAGCCCGCGCTCGGCGGTCTGGGCGACGCGGGTGTAGGAGGCGGGGTCGGGGGAGAGCACGCCGAGGTCCTCGTCCAGCACCAGTGGGTGCAGCCGGGCGCCGTCCACCACACCGGCCAGGTCGGACAGCAGCCGCACGAGGCCGTCCGCCGCGCCGGTGTAGCGCAGCCGGCCGCGCTCCGGCCAGGTCCCCAGGTCGGCGATCCGGTCGTCGGCGGGCGCCTCCGGAGTGTCCAGCGCGATCTCCACCTCGGCGAAGGTCAACGGGCTCGCGGTCCGTCGAGGGGCGGAACCGGCGACCAGCGCGACGTCCGCCTCCCCGTCCGGGGCGATCACCAGGACCTGGCCCTGCGGGGGCCGGGGCACGATGGCCGGGCCCTTGACCGCGAACGTCTCGCCGGTGAAGTCGATGTAGTGCAGCCGGTCGCGGTCCAGGTAGCGGCTGGTGGCCACGTCCCGGATCACCGCGTCGTCCTCCCAGGAGTCCCAGAGCTCGCGGACCGCCCGCACCGAGTCCCTTGCCTCCCGCCGGTGCGCCTCGGCGTCCGGCAGCGCGCGCCGGCCCCAGGCCCGGGCGGTGTCCGGGGAGCTGGAGACCCCCACCACCCAGCCGGCTCGGCCGACCGCGATGTGGTCCAGCGAGGCCAGCTGGGAGGAGGTGTGGAACGGCTCGGCGTAGCTGGTGGACACCGTGGGTGCGATGCCGAGCGGGGTGGTGGAGGCGGCGATGAACGCGGCCCGCTCCATGGCGCCGATCCGCCCGATCGGTCCGGCGTCCGGTGGTGTCAGGTCGTCGGCCAGGGTGACCAGGGTGAACCCGGCGTTCTCGGCCGCCCGGCCGAGGGGCCGCAGCCGGGACGGCGTGAGTAGCCGGACGGGGGTGTGCGCGGCGCGCCGCCAGGCCGCCGGGTGGGCGCCGGCGCCGTCGATCTCCAGGGCGAGGTGTAGTGGAGTGACCATGGCGGGTCCTTTCCTCCGGTGCGTCCCTCGACGTGGCCTTTAATTGACTTAAACAGTCAACCTAGTCAGAAATTCCCCGGTCGTCGGGCGCCGGCCCACCGAGGGGTGGGAACGGCGCTCGCGCCGAGCCCACCGGCCGTGAAGCCCGCGGCCCGGCCGGGATCGTCAGGTCCCCACAGCGTGGTGGTGACCTCCCGGCGGACCAAGGGGATGACCTCCTCGGCGAACCGGGTGAGCACCTCCTGCTGTCGAGAGTGCGGCAGCGCGGGGTTGACCGACACCGACTGGACGTCGTGCCGGTAGGTCGCGTGGTAGTCGAGGATCTTGGCGGCCACCCGCTCGGGCGTCCCGACCAGCGCCGGGCCGTAGGCGACGGCGTCCTCGATGGTCGTGAAGGCCATCGTCTTGCCCGGGCGGTCGTCGCCGGCGTGCGCGGCGGCCAGCTTTGCGGCCTGGAACTCGTAGAGCGGTCGGTACTCGGTGATCGCCTGTTCGTCGGTGTCGGCCAGGAACAGCCCGCCGCTGCCCGAGCCGACGTAGCCCACCGACGGGTCGTGGCCGTGTTGGGCAAGCCGTTCGCGGTAGCGATCGATGAGCACCAGGTAGTTCTGCCGAGGCTGCAGTGCGTTGGCGCTGAAGATCGGGTCGCCCCAGGCGGCGGCCAGGTCGACCGCGGTGGTGGACGTCGCCGAGCCGTGCCAGATCCGGAACGGGCCGGCGAACGGGCGCGGGAACGTGGTGACCTCGTGCAGGTCGGGGCGGTGCCGGCCGGTCCAGGACACCCGCTCCCCGCCGAGCAGCCGGCGCAGCAGCGCGTGGTTCTCGGTGAAGTACTCGTACTGGTGGGCCAGGTCCAGCCCGAACAGCGGGAAGTGCCGGTCGTCGTTGCCCTTGCCGATGACGATCTCCAGCCGGCCGCCGCTGAGCTGGTCGATCGTCGCGTAGTCCTCGGCGACCCGGACCGGGTCCAACAGGGACAGCACGGTGACCCCGGTGCTGAGCAGGATCCGGTCGGTGGCCTGGGCGATCGCGCCGAGCAGCACGGTCGGTGCCGAGGAGGCGAACTCGCCGGCGTGCCGCTCCCCGACGGCGAAGGAGTCGAAACCGAGCTGTTCGGCCAGCACCGCGTTATCGATCACCCAGTGCAGCCGCTCCCGCACCGGGGTGATCGCGCCGGTCACCGGGTGCGGAGCGTGCGGGACGATGTCCAGGACCTGGAAGCGCATCTACGTCTCCGTTCCGTCGCGGTCTGGCTGCGGCTCCGGCCGCGGGGCGAAGCGCCACATCCGGACCATCCCAGTGAGGGTAGGGACGCCTGGCCCCGCCCGACCGTCGCCGAAGGGCGTGGCCGACGACGACTCAAATATAACAAGAATGGTCTGGTTTACGGGCCGGCCCGGGTGGATCGGGCCTGGTCGGCGGGGCTCGCGGAATAGGCCTGGGTGGTCGACCGTTGCCGACGACATGAGGATCGGAGTGGCGCTGGCCGCGAGTACCGACCCGGCCGTTACCGGCAACTACGTCGATGTCATCAGCGGGCTGGCCGACGAGGCCGCGACGGCCGGCTTGACGTCAGCCTGGTTCGGCCAGCGATTCGATTACGACGCCGCGACGCTGGCCGCGCTGGTTGGCCGGTCGGTGCCCGGCCTCGAGGTTGGCACCTCGGCCATCCCGATCTTCGGCCGGCATCCGTTCGGGCGCGCCGATTTTCGCGGTGAGCTGATCACCGCGGTCACCCCCGCGCCGATGGGTGGGAAGTTGCCGGGCGCGGACCCGGCCGTCCCGGTGCTGGTCGCGGCCATTGGCCCGCAGGCGCTGCGGGCCAGCGGCGAGCTGGCCGACGGCATCCTCCCCTTCCTCGCCGGCCCCGCGGTGCTGGACGGCCGGATCGTGCCCGCCGTGCGGGATGCCGCCCGGTCGGCCGGACGCGCCGATCCGCGGATCGTCGCGTTCGTCGCGGCGGTGGTCACCGACGACCCGTCGACCGTGTACGAGACTGCCGCCGTGCAGATGGGGTTCTATGACGCGGTGCACTCGTACGCCAAGGTGATCGCCGAGGAGGGGGTGGACCGGGCCGCCGACCTCGCCCTGATCGGCGATGAGGACACCGTCGCCGGCGGCCTGCGCCGATACGCGGATGCCGGAGTCACCGAGATCGTGCTCACCCAGACCGATCTCGGCGGCGACGCCGCCCGGCGCCGCACCTGGGCACTCGCCGGCGACCTCGCCCTGGCCTGACCCGGAGCGGCCCTAACGACGCTGGGCCCTGCTCGCCAGCCGGTTACCGAGCAACTGCGCCGCCTGCACGATCACCACGATGATCACCACGGTGACCAGGGTGACCGGCCAGTCGAACTGCTGGTAGCCGTAGCTGATGGCGAAGTTGCCCAGCCCGCCGCCGCCGACGTAGCCGGCCATCGCGGACATGTCCACCACCGCGACGAAGATGAACGTGTAGCCGAGGATCAGCGGCCCGAGCGCCTCGGGGATGAGCACGCTCCAGATGATCCGGAGGCGGCCGGCGCCTATCGCCCGGGCCGCTTCGATCACCCCGGGGTCCACCGCGACCAGGTTCTGCTCCACCACCCGGCCGATCACGAAGGTGGCCATGGCGGCCATCGGGAACAGCACCGATCGGGTGCCGATCGTGGTGCCCATGACGGCCAGGGTCAGCGGCCCGACGGCGGTGATGAAGATGATGAACGGGATCGGCCGGACGATGTTGACCGCGATGTTCAGCAGGTGGAACACCGGGGCGTTCGCCAGCAGCCCGCCCCGGCGGGTGGTGTGCAGGGCCACCCCGAGCAGCAGCCCCAGCACGCCCGCCACCAGCAGCGTCCAGAACACCATGTAGACGGTCTGCTGGAAGGACAGCCAGAGGATCGGCGCGAGCTCGGACCAGTCCGTCACGTCAGCTCCTCGACCTGTGTGTGCCGCCGCAGGTCGTCGACCAGGGCATCGACGTCCGGATCGTCGCCGGCGAGCTCAAAGGTGAGGCTGCCCAGCGGCTTCTCCGCCAGCTCCCGGATGCCGCCGTAGACGATGGTGCTCCGCACTCCCCGAGCGTGGCCGGCGAGCACGTCGGACAGCGCGGAGCGGGCCCCGGCGTCGGCTCGCACCCGGACGGTGACGATCCGGCCGGGGAACAGCTCACGCAGCCGGGCCAGCGTCGTCTCCGAGGGCCGGTCGCGCAGCACGCTGTGCACGAACCGGCGGGTGGCGGGCTCGCGGGGGCCGGCGAAGACGTCGTAGACCGGTCCCTGCTCGACCACCCGGCCGCCCTCCATCACCACCACGGTGTCGCAGATCGAGCTGACCACCTCCATCTCGTGGGTGATCACCACGATGGTGGTGCCCAGCTCGGTGTTGACCCGCTTGAGCAGCGCGAGGACGTCCTGGGTGGTCTCCGGATCGAGCGCGCTGGTGGCCTCGTCGGCCAGCAGGATGCCCGGGGAGGTGGCCAGCGCGCGGGCGATCCCGACCCGCTGCTTCTGCCCGCCGGACAGCTGCGCGGGATAGCTGCGGGCCTTGTCGGAGAGCCCGACGAACTCCAGCAGCTCGGCCACCCGCTGCTTGCGGCGGGCCGCCGGCCAGCCCGCGATGCGCAGCGGGTAGCCGACGTTCCCGGCCGCGGTCCGGGCGTTGAACAGGTTGAACTGCTGGAAGATCATCCCGACGTCCGCGCGCAGCTCGCGCAGCCCGCGCTCGCCGAGCGACCCGGTGACCCGGCCGGCCACGGTCACCGTCCCGGAGGTGGGCAACTCCAGCGCGTTGATCATGCGGACGAGCGTGCTCTTTCCCGCCCCGGAGTAGCCGATGACACCGGTGATCTCACCACGGGCGATGTCCAGGTCGACGCCGTCCACCGCGCGCACCGGTCCGAACGACTTGGCGGCGCTCCGGAACGAGATGATCGGGGTCAGCTGCCCGCCCTCCGGATGGTGTCCTCGATCTGCCGGGTGGCGGTCTGGAGGTCGGTGGCGGCGTTGGTCTTGAACACGCCGTCGGCGCCGAGGTCCTTCCGGGCGGCGTCGGTCACCTCGGGGTCGTGGTAGATCTGGGCGAGCTTGAGGTAGGTCGGGTTGTCCTTGTCGGCCGCCCGGGCGACGAAGGCGTTGATGTACGGCTTGGCCGCGTCGCTGTTCGGGTCCTCGGCGAACAGCACTTTGTCCCGGCCCAGCTTCGCGGCGGTGGCGTAGTTGTTGTTCACCACCGCCGCGTCCACCCCGTTGATGTTGGCGGCCGTCTGCGCGGCGTCGACCGGCAGCACGGTGACCTTGGAGGCCGTCGGGTCAATGTCGCCCGGGGTGGACAGCGTGCTGCCACCGCCTCTGAGCGTGATCAACCTGGCCGACTGCAGCACCAACAGCGCCCGGGCCTGGTTGGTCGGGTCGTTGGGGATGGTCACCTGGCCGCCGGCCGGGATCTGGTCGAGCGCGGTATGTCTGGTCGAGTAGAGCGGCAGCGGGTAGACCGCCGTCGCCCCGATCGGGACCAGGGTGTCGTTGTTCTTGACGTTGTAGTTCGCCAGGTACTGCAGGTGCTGGAACTCGTTGAGCTGCAACTGGCCCTGGGACAGCGCCGGGTTCGGCTGGTTGTAGTCGGTGAAGTTCACGAGGTCGACGGTGATGCCGGCCCCGGCGGCCTTGGCCTTGTAGACGTTCCAGTAGTTCTCGCTGGCGTCGGCGACGCCGATCGACACCGTTGGGGTCGTGCCGCCGTTCGACGGTGCGGAACCGGGGGCGGCGCAGGCGGTGGCCAGCAGGGCGGTGGGTAGCAGCAGAAGGAGTGCACGGGTGAGCCGTGACATGGGTGTCCTCTCCAGACAGTGTGGATCGAGTCGGTGCGGATGGAGGCGGCGTGGACCAGCCCGGGCGGATGCGCCTCGCGGGCTCGGGCAGGGACGCCGGGGACGCTCCGGCTCAGCGACAGACGGCGCTGGCGGTGCGTTTGAGGTCGACGTGCCGGCGGCTCACCAGGATTCGCCCGCCCACGCCGCACACCCCTCGTTCGCCGGGCCCGGTGAGCCCGTTCCTCACTCGATCGTCTGCGGCGCCGGGGCCGTCGTCAAGCGGAAACGATGTGGTCGTGCCCTCTCTTCCGCCCTTCGGTCACGGCGTGGCGCCCGCCACACGACTGTTGTGGCGTCGCGCACCGGACACCACTCCGTAACCTCACGACGAGTAACCAATCGCGGACAGTCCTGGCGCTCGGGCTCGGGGTGTCACCCTGTGTGGGTGAACCGTCGCGGGAGGGCGGGGTGGTTCGGTGCGACCAGTGGGTGTCGTCGAGATTCGATCACACGATGGGCGCAATCCCGATCAACCCGGGATATAGCTGTGTTTCTCGATCTAATTCACCAGATCAGTCATATTTCAGGCTTTTGAACTGCATGTGAATCGATTCAGTTTCCTGTTGATGGAACTTCGGAGGGGTGGCTGGCGACGGTCGGGATCGGTCGAACCCGAGGACGGATTGACCGTTCTCAGGCTGCGGTGCTTGTATCCGCGCCGTGGCTGGATGTGATCCCTGAACTGGTCGCCATGGGCGTGGCCGGGCTGGACGTGGTTGTCCGGTTCGCCGCCTCCAGGTCTCACGTTCTGTGATCGGCAGGTCCTGTGCATTCCCCACGCCGACGTGTCCGGACCCGGTGTCCGGGTGCGGCCGGTGTGCATCTGACCCGCTCCGGCCGTGTCGTCAGCATTGCTCCCCCCAAGATTTGGAGTTCTCGTTGTCCACCACCATTGATCGGCCGCAGGGCCGGTTGCGTCGCGCGTTGAGCGGGCGCCGTCGGTGGGTGGCGTTGGGTCTGGCGGCCGCTATTCCGGCGGCCGCCGCGATCCCGCTGCTCACCACCTCGTCGGCGGATGCCGGTCCGTCGGCGATCGTGTCCACCTCGGTCATCCACGACGCTCTCGGCAAGGCGTTCACCGCGACCAACCACCTGGTTGCCGGGGACGGCGTCGCGCCCCCGGGCGC
>JAESFN010000133.1_pt1 | contig 124429 bp, 109 predicted proteins | sample 9269411 | NCBI WGS metagenome assembly JAESFN01 (sample SAMN14505399, study PRJNA617100) | algae metagenome | isolation source: Iphinoe sp. HA4291-MV1 and co-occurring heterotrophs from trail next to... | place: USA: Maunawili Falls, Hawaii | collected 2009-07-25
ACCGGCACCAAGATGATCCATCTCGGCAAGGGCAGCCGCTCGACCATCGTGTCGAAGGGAATCAGCGCCGGCCGCTCCAACAATACCTATCGCGGCCTCGTCCGCGTCAACGCCGATGCCGAGGGCGTGCGCAACTTCACCCAGTGCGACTCCCTGCTGCTCGGCGACCGGTGCGGCGCCCACACCGTGCCCTATATCGAGGTCCGCAACCCCTCGGCCCAGATCGAACACGAAGCGACCACGTCCAAGATCAGCGACGACCAGCTCTTCTACGCGATGAGCCGCGGCCTCAGTCAGGAGGATGCCGTCGCCCTCATCGTCAACGGCTTCGCCCGCGAGGTGCTGCAGCAGCTTCCGATGGAATTCGCCGTCGAGGCGCAGAAGCTGCTGGGGATCAGTCTCGAGGGGAGCGTGGGATGAGCGAAGCTATCCGCCAGCTAGTCGCGATGGCTGAAGCGCGCGGGCTGAACGCTGATGCGGGCCAGTGGAGCAAGGTATATGTCTACTGGTTCGATGCGCCTATGCCGTCGGACATTCGGGCAGTCGGCTGCGGCGATCCGGGCTTGGAATATCATCGGGAAGATGCCGCGCCTCATACGCAAGCCAACGAGGGCTTCATTGATCGCCAAGCGATGATGAGCATAACTTTTTTGCTTCAAGGCGCCCGGTAATGCTCAAGATCGAGAACCCCCACGCTATCCTGAAACGGGTGAGTGAATGAGTCTCACCATCCGCCCCGCCACGTCCGCCGATGCGCCCGAGCTGGCCGAGCTGCTCAATGCGATCATCGCGCGGGGCGGCACGACTGCGCTCCAGAAGCCGTTCACGCCCGAGCGGCTCGACGAGACCTATCTGACCGGGCCGGAGGTGCTGTCCTGCGTCGTGGCAGTCGATACGCCAAGCGGACGGCTCGAAGGCTTCCAGACCCTCATCCGCGAGGATCACCTGCCGGCGGACTGGGGCGACATCGGCACCTTCGCGCGCGTCGACGGCATCCAGCGCGGTGTCGGCTCAGCCCTCTTCGCCGCCACCCGCGATCGGGCCCGCGAACTCGGCCTCGTCGCGATGAACGCCGAAATCCGCGCCGACAATACGGGCGGCCTCGCCTTCTACGGCAAGATGGGCTTCGAGGACTACAAGACCGACCGCGCCGTCCCGCTCGGTGACGGCACGCCGGTCGACCGGATCAACAAGCGCTATTCACTGGATGTGACGACCGGACAATGATGCTCAAAATCGATAACCTCCACGCCGAAGTCGACGGCAAGCCGATCCTCAAGGGGATCAGCCTCGAACTGAACCCGGGCGAGATCCATGCGATCATGGGGCCGAACGGGTCGGGCAAGTCGACCCTGTCCTACGTCCTCGCCGGGCGGCCGGGCTATGAGGTGACGGACGGCACCGTCACATTCACCCCACCCCCGTGCTCCGGCGAAGGCCGGAGCGTTGCGTTGGACACGCTGAGCGATGATGGCCAGGGCTCCGGCCTTCGCCGGAGCACGGAAGAGGCGATTGATCTGCTCGCCCTCGAACCGCACGAGCGCGCGGCGCTCGGCATGTTCCTTGGTTTCCAATATCCGGTCGAAATCCCCGGCGTTTCCAACGTCCAGTTCCTGCGCACCGCATTGAACGCCCAGCGCAAGGCGCGGGGCGAGGCGGAGCTGTCGGCGGGCGATTTCCTGCGCCTCGCGCGCGCCCAGGCCGATGCGCTCGGGCTCGACATGGATATGATGAAGCGCGCCGTGAACGTCGGCTTTTCGGGCGGCGAGAAGAAGCGCAACGAGATGGTGCAGATGGGGATCATCGACCCGACGCTCGCCATCCTCGACGAGACCGACAGCGGCCTCGACATCGATGCGCTGCGCGTCGTCGGCGAGGGGATCAACCGGATCATGCGCAAGCCCGACAAGGCAGTGCTGCTCATCACCCACTATCAGCGGCTGCTCGACCTCGTCCGCCCCGATTTCGTCCACGTCCTCGCCGGCGGCCGCATCGTCCGCTCCGGCGGCGCCGAGCTCGCGCTGGAGCTGGAGCGCGAAGGCTATGGAGCGATCGCCGCCTGATGCTGCTCGAACTCCCCTCGAACCGGTCGGAGCATTGGCGCTGGAGCGACCTGTCGGCGCTGCCGGCGCTCGCCGGGGCGACGCCGTCGGGCACGGTGCCGGACGACCTGCCGTGGATCGAGGCCGAGGGTCCCCGGCTGCTGTTCGTCGATGGCATGTTCGTGACGGAGAAGAGCGATCCCCGCGAGGCGAAGGTCTCGCCCGCGCGCTACAAGCCGGGCAACCAGCCGCTCGCCGATCTCGCCGGCACGGAAGCGAAGGCGGGTTACGTTCTCGTGCTCGGCGCGGACGGCGCGACGAGCGGGCTGGTCCAGATCGTCCACGTCTCCACCGGGGGCGCGGCGCATGTGTCAAACCGTATCGTGCTGGAGGCGAACGCACAGGCCTCCGTCGTCGAGACTCACATCGGCAGCGGCTGGAGCAACGCGACGGCCGTGTTCGCACTCGGCAAGGGCGCCCGCCTGATGCGCGTCGTGCGCGTGCTGAAGCATGGCGGCGTCCACACCGATTTCGCCATGACCTCGGTCGGCGAGGCGGCGAGCTACGCTTCGATCGCCCTGGTCACCGGCGCGGACAGTGCGCGGATCGAGAATGAGATCGTGATCGCCGGCGAGGGCGCCTATGCCGAAGCTGGCGGCGCATTGCTCGCGCGCAATGCCCAGAAGCTGGAGGGCGTCACCGTCCTTCGCCACGGCGTACCGCTCGGCACCAGCCGGCAGGTCTGGCGCTCGGTCGCCGACGACCGCGCCACCTGCTCGGTCGCCGCCCGGGTCGAGGTCGCGCGCGACGCGCAGAAGACCGACGGCGAGCAGAGCCTCAAGGGCCTCCTCCTCGACCGCGCCGGCACGATCAATGCCAAGCCGGAGCTGGAAATCTTCGCCGACGACGTGAAATGCGCCCATGGCGCCACCGTCGGCGAACTGGACCGCAACGCGCTCTTCTACCTCGAAAGCCGCGGCATCGCGCCGGACGAAGCCAGGGCGCTGCTCACCCGCGTCTTCGTCGCCGACGCGCTCGACCGGATCGGCGAAGAAGCGGTGCGCGCTGTCTGCTATGCGGATGCGGAGCGCTGGTTCGGAGGCAAAGAATGATCTCGGCGCTTTCCACCACAACGTTCGGCCTGAGCTTGTCGAAGGCCTGCCTTTTCCCTTCGGGCTACGGGAAAGAAGAACAGGGCTTCGACAAGCTCAGCCCGAACGGAGCCGGGGTTGAGGGAGACGCGCGCTGATGGACGCCGTAACCACCCGCCCCCTCGACTGGCTCGCCGACTTCCCGGCGATTCCCGAGGGCTGGGCTTATCTCGACAGCGCGGCGACGGCGCAGAAGCCGCAGGCGGTGATCGACGCGATCGCGCGCGGCTATGCGGAAACCTACGCGACGGTCCATCGCGGCGTCTATCAGCGCTCGGCCGACATGACGGTGGCGTTCGAGGCCTCGCGCCAGCGCGTCGCCCGCTTCATCAACGCCGCCGCGCCGGAGGAAGTGGTTTTCGTTCGCGGTGCGACCGAGGGGATCAACCTCGTCGCGCAGAGCTGGGGCCGCGCGAACCTGAAGCCGGGCGACCGCATCCTGCTCTCGACCCTCGAGCATCACTCGAACATCGTGCCCTGGCAGATGACCGGCGCGGAGATCGACGTCGTGCCGCTCACCAAGGACCATCGCATCGACCTCGACGCGATGGCGACGATGATCCGGCCGGAGCACAAGCTGGTCGCGCTCGCCCATGTCTCCAACGTGCTGGGCTCGGTGCTCGATGCGAAGCGGGCTGCGGAGATCGCCCACAGCGCCGGCGCGAAGCTGCTGCTCGACGGCTGCCAGGCCGTGCCGCGCCTCCCAGTCGACGTCCGCGACATCGGGTGCGACTTCTACGTCTTTTCCGGCCACAAGCTCTACGGGCCGACTGGCATCGGCGTGCTCTGGGCGCGCCGCGAGATTCTCGACGCGATGCCCCCCTGGCAGGGCGGCGGCGCGATGATCGACAAGGTGACGTTCGAGAAGACCACCTACGCCCCGCCGCCGGCGCGGTTCGAGGCGGGGACGCCGCATGTCGTCGGCGTGATCGGCCTCCACGCGGCGATCGACTATGTGAGCGCCATTGGCCTCGACGCGATCCACGCGCACGAGACCGCACTGGTCCGCGAGGCGCGGGACGCCCTGCGCGGCCTCAACTCGATTCGCCTGTTCGGGCCGGAGGATTCGGCCGGCATCGTCAGCTTCGCGGTCGAGGGGGTGCATCCCCACGATGTCGGCACCATATTGGACGAAGGCCAGGTGGCGATCCGCGCCGGCCATCATTGCGCGCAGCCGTTGATGACGGCGCTCGGGGTGGACGCGACGGCGCGGGCGAGCTTCGGGGTCTATAACGGCCGGCGCGACATCGACGGGCTGGTCGCGGGAATCGAGCGGGTGACGAGAATCTTCGCATGAACGAGGAACGGAAGATCGAGGCGGAAGAGGTTGACGGTGTCGCGGCGCCGCCAAAGGCGCGTGTCTCGGACCTCGTCGAAACACCCAGCGTCACCGACACGTTTGCCCGCAAGCGTGACTATCTTGACGGCTTCCTGTCGCAGAAGCCGGCCGCGCTGACCGGCACCGGGCCGGGAGGCGACCTCTACGAGGCGGTGATCGACGCGCTCAAGGAAATCTACGATCCGGAGATTCCGGTGAACATCTACGATCTCGGCCTCATCTACAGCGTCGAGATCAGCGCGGACCATCATGCCCGCGTCCTCATGACCCTGACCACGCCGCACTGCCCGGTCGCCGAGTCCATGCCCGGCGAGGTCGAGCTGCGCGTCGGTGCGGTGCCGGGGATCGGCGATGCCGAGGTGGAGCTGGTCTGGGACCCGCCCTGGGACCCGCAGAAGATGAGCGACGAAGCGAAGCTGGAGCTTGGAATGCTATGAGCGCCGAGACGAAGATCCGTGCCCGCCCTGCCGCGGTCATTCTGACACCGGCCGCCGGGCAGCGCGTGGCCGACCTGATGGCGAAGGCGCCGGAAGGCGCGATCGGCGTGAAGCTCTCGACCCCGCGCCGCGGTTGCTCGGGCCTCGCCTATTCTGTCGATTACGTCACCGAAGCCGACCCGTTCGACGAGAAGATCGAGACGGCCGGCGGCGATTTCTACATCGACGGCGCCTCGGTTCTCTACCTGATCGGCTCGACGATGGACTGGCAGGAAGACGATTTCACCGCCGGCTTCGTCTTCGCCAATCCCAACGCCAAGGGCGCCTGCGGCTGCGGCGAGAGCTTTACGGTCTGATTCCGTCCGCTAAGAAAGCGGGATGCGCATCGGAATCCTGACAGGGGGCGGCGACGTCCCGGGCCTCAACGCCTGCATCCGCTCCGTGGTGCTCTCCGCCGATGATCTCGGCTGGAAGGTCACCGGCTTCCGCCGCGGCTGGGAAGGCGTGATGGCGATCGATCCGGCCGAGCCGGCCAGCATCGCAGCCCACAGCCTGGCACTCAATCGCGAGACGGTCCGCGGCATCGACCGGATGGGCGGCACCATCCTCCACACCTCCCGCGCCGATCCGCGCACCCACAAGGATGGTGACAGGACCGGCCATGTGCTCGGCGTGCTCGACAAGCTCGGCATCGACGCGATGGTGACGCTGGGCGGTGACGGCACGCTGCGTTTCTCCGCCCATCTCGCCGCGCAGGGCGTGCCCGTCGCGTCGGTCCCCAAGACGATGGACAACGACGTTTACGGCACCGATTATTGCATCGGCTTCTCGACGGCAGTCAGCCGCTCGGTCGAGGCGATCAATGCGCTGCGCACCACGATCGAGAGCCACGAGCGGATCGGCGTCGTCGAGCTGTTCGGCCGCCGCAGCGGCGAGACCGCCTTGCTCGCCGGATTCCTCGCCCAGGTCGACCGCACCGTGATTGCCGAGGTGCCCGCCGATCTTGACGTGCTGCTGCCGTTGCTCGCCGAGGACAAGGCCTCCAATCCCGCCCATTATGCGATGTGCGTCATCTCCGAGGGCGCGAAGCTTGGCGGCGAGGCGGCAGGCGACGGCGACATCGCCAAGCCTGCGGCCGAGCGCAGCGACGGCAGCGTCGGCCAGCGGCTCGGCAAGGCGATCACCCAGCGCATCGGCAGCGGCGCCGTCGTCCAGGAGCTCGCCTATCTGATGCGCGCCGGCGAGCCCGATGCGATGGACCGGATGGTCGGCTTCGCCTTCGGCGCACTCGCCGTCCAGCTCCTCAGTCGCGGCGAGAAGGGACGGATGGTGACGCTGACCGACGGCAATTACAGCCACGTCCCCGCCGACACCCTGCTCCACGGCAAGAAATCGGTCGACGTCAGCGCCCTCTATGACAAGGCGAGCTATCGCGCCCGTTTGATGCGGGTCGAGGGCATGCCGATGTTCCTCTACTAGAGGAAACGCATCCACCCGGCCGTCGACGTCCGCTTGCGCGCCGCGAACCAGCGGCAGAGCGGATAGAGCAGAAGCACGACCGCGAGCCACATCAGGTAGATGCCGCCCAGGCCGAACCCGTAACCGTCCGGCGGCGCCAGATTGGGGAAAGGTGGCGTCCAGAAGAGATAGTCTGCCGGCCAGCCAAGCAGTTTCGCGATTGCGAGCGCGAGGCCGTGGATCAGGAACAGGTGCAGGACGTAGAAGAAGAACGGCACCCGCCCGAACGTCTCGAGGAAAGACCCGAACCAGCCGGTGGACCGGTTGGTCGCGAGCAGGCCGAGCAGGAGCAGCGTCAGCCCGAGCGTGACCAGCGAGAATTGAAGCGACGGGGGATACTTGGCCACATTGAAGAAGCTCAGCACGGTCTGGACGCTATCGGAACCGGCCGCGAAGCCGCCTTCGGCCGGCTGGCCGAAACCGGCGAGGCGGATGAGCACGAAGGCAACAAGGAGTGCGGCGCCGGCCATGCCGCAGCGCCGTGGCTGCGGCGAGCCTTCCGGCATGAGCCAGGGTCCCGCGGCATAGCCGAGCGCCATCAACGCCGCCCATGGCAACACCGGATAGAGCACGATCTCCTGGCCGAGGAGAGGAAGCTCGCCGAAACCGCCGGAAACGAAGAGCATCCGCAGCACGCCTTCGCCAGCGGGCAGCAGATCGTGCAGCAAAGTGAACGCAGCGGCGACCAGCAGGACAAGCCAGCGCGGAAGATAGAGGAGGGCGGCGAGGAGAAGCATCGCGGCACCAAGGCCCCAGATGACGCCGAGCCAGGTCCAGCCAGGCGTGAACGACCAGGCGAGGCCCAGCAGCAGGATTTCGAGGGCAATCAGCCACAGGCCCCGGATCAAGAGGAAACGGGCGATATCGCCCCGCTCCATGTGGCGCGCCATCAACGCGACGCCGATGCCAGCGACCGCGAAAAATCCTGGCGCGCACAAATGGGTGATCCAGCGGGTGAAGTACCAGCCGACCGTTGTCTGACCGACGGCAAGCGGATCGAACTGGGCGGCGGAGACGAAGATCCGCACGTGGTCGATCGCCATCAGCACGATCAGAACGCCGCGCAGAATGTCGAGTGATTGATCGCGGTCGCGAATGCCCGACTCGGCCATTCCGTTTACCCGCCTTTTGTCCCCGGGCATTTTCTCGCGCGTTTCAGGGGTTTTCGCAACGGGCACGTCACGGAGCGGATAAGGGTACGCATGCCATTGCGCGGGCGATTGGGCTTTGCTAGAGGCCCCGCTTCCTACCGGCGCCGGGACTTCTCGGCGGCATCACGTGCGGTCGTGGCGGAACTGGTAGACGCGCAGCGTTGAGGTCGCTGTGGCCGAAAGGCCGTGGAAGTTCGAGTCTTCTCGACCGCACCATGAACAGGTCGCCATGTCCCCCGGACATGGCTACGAAGCGCAGGGCGCTTCGCACCTGTTCATTTTGGGTCGTTCGGCCAAGGGGCCGAACCGCAACGTCCGGGGGACGTTGCGCCAAATGATCAAGCAGCTTCTCCGATAATTCCAGCTTTGACCCGGCCCCGATCTGCGCCATGCAAGGCCATGGATCCCGTTGCTCCGGTCATACCCAAGCGCGCCTTCGGCTTCTGGATCTGCCTCGCCCTTGTCATCGGCAACATGATCGGCTCCGGCTTCTTCCTGATGCCGGCGACGCTGGCGCCGTTCGGCTGGAACGGCGCCTTCGGCTGGCTGGTAACGACCGCGGGCACGCTCTGCCTCGCCATCGTGTTCGGCAGCCTCGCCCGCACCATGCCGAAGGCGGGCGGCGTCTACGCCTATGCGCGCGCCGCCTTTGGACCGTTTCCCGCCTTCATCGTCGCCTGGAGCTATTGGGTGTCGATGTGGGTCGGCAACGTGGCGATCGCGACCGGCGTGGTTGCGCCTCTCAGCACCGTCTTCCCCGGCATCGGCGCCCATTCCGCCTTGGTGACACTGGCGCTGGTCTGGTCGCTGGCCCTGATCAACTGCATCGGCGCGAAAACGGTCGGCCGCATCCAGATCGTCACCACCATCCTGAAGCTGCTGCCATTGGCGGCCGTGGTCCTCCTCGCCACCCTGCTGCTCGGGGGTGGCGAGGCACAGCTCCCGCCGCTGGAAACGCACGCGCTGAGCTTCACCGGTGCGACGGGGATCGCTGCCGCCGCGACGCTGACGCTCTGGTCGTTCCTGGGTTTCGAATCGGCGACAGTGCCGGCCGAGCGGGTCGAGGCACCGGAACGTATCATCCCGCGCGCCACCCTGATCGGCGTCGCGCTGACCGGCGCGATCTACACCTTTGCCTGCTCCGCGGTTGCGCTGTTGATGCCGGCCGATCAGATCGCTCAGTCCGGTGCCCCGATGGCGGATTTCATCGGCAAATACTGGGGAGGCCCCGCCGCGACCTTCATCGCCCTGTTCGCCGCTATCGCTGCTTTCGGTGCGCTCAACGGCTGGATGCTGATGCAGGGCGAATTGCCTTGGGCAATGGCGAAAGATGGCGTGTTTCCGCCCTGGTTCGCCAAGCTTTCACGCTTCGGCACGCCGGTGCGCGCCCACTTGGCGGCGACCTTGCTCGTCACCATCGTGCTGGTGCTCAACAATGCACGGTCGATGACCGACCTCTTCGGCTTCCTCATCCTGCTCGCGACCAGCGCGTCGCTCGTCGCCTATCTCGCCGCCTCACTGGCGGCGATCAAGCTCAGGACCGGCACAACAGCCATGCCGGTCTTCGTGATCGCGGCGCTCTTCTCGCTCTGGGCGCTCTGGGGAGCGGGGTTCGAGGCGATGGGATGGGGCGCCGTGCTGCTGGCGAGCGGCATTCCCATCTACTTCATCGCGCGGACCAGCCGGGCGACGGCGGAACCTCTTCCCGCGTCTCCGGAATGATCCTGCGAAGCTTCTGCGCGAAGCTCCTCAGGCACACCTCGCTCTCGCCGAGCGGCCCCGGCCGGTAGAGCGACGAGGCCATCCCCTGCTGGACGCGGCGGATCAGCACCGTGTCCTCGGCATTGACTTGCCGGTTGATCCGCCAGTTGAGATAGCGCGCTGCTTTTATCTCCCGGCGCCATTCTTCAGGTAATTTGGCATCCGGCACCGCATAGCTGATCTCGCGGATCATCGTCTCGGTCGGCGAGACGGGCACGAAGTGCATGAAATCCACCTGGTCCGGGTAGATATCGAAGGCGACGTTCGGCCACAGCTTGAAATAGAGCCACGTCCGCCCCGCGCCCGTGGGCAGGAAACGCTGATAGGCGCGTTCGGAGAGGTTCGTGGACTCCCGTTCGACCAGATCGCCCGACATCCGGTCGACATGCGGCCCCGCCTCGATCGCGTAGCTTGCGCCGAACAGCCGGGTGAGGCCGGGATGGGCGACGTCGATGTGCAGGCCGTCCGAATAATTGTCGGCGACATTCTTCCAGTTGACGTTGCGCGGCCGCATCGTGATCCGGCCGATCGCTTCCAGGTCCTCGAGCCGGTGCGGCGCGATCTCGGCGTCATAGGGCGCCATCATCTCCGCGACACCCGGCCCATCGCTTTCCAGCCGCACAAACAGAAAACCGCGCCATTCTTCGAGCTCGACCTGAATCAGGCCCCATTTTCCTTGATCGAAATCCGGATAGTCGGCCTTATGCGGCACGCCGATCAGGCGGCCGTCAGTTGCGTAGGTCCAGGCGTGATAGGGGCAGGTGAGCCGTTTCGCGCAGCCTTCCTGACCGTCGACGAGCCGCGAGCCGCGATGGCGGCAGATATTGGCGAAGGCACGGACCTCGCCGTCCGTGCCGCGGATCACGACCACGCTCTCGCCGAGATAGTCGAGCGTCCTCCAGTCACCCGGCGCCGGAATGTCACTGACGTGGCAGACGATCTGCCAGGCAGGGCGAATGACCCGTGCCATCTCGACCCGGAAATATTCGGGATCGTGATAGACCCAGCCGGGCAGGCTCAGATCGTCGGTCCGGTCGGGCGCACGGACCGGGAGACGGGCGATGTCGGACATGCGCTCCTCCTAGCAGAGGCGTGGCCAAATGTCGCGCCAGACGACTTTCCACGCGGGATTGATCGCACCGGGGGAGAGGCCCACATTGCAGCCCATGGACAAGATGGACCTCCCTGAAACCGAGTGGCGCAAGCGCCTCTCGCCCGAGCAATATCATGTGCTGCGCGAGGGCGGCACGGAGCGCGCCTTCACCGGCGTCCTCTACAACAATCATGACGACGGCCTTTATCGCTGCGCGGCCTGCGGCAACGCGCTGTTCGACAGCGGCACCAAGTTCGACAGCGGCAGCGGCTGGCCGAGCTTCACCGGCCCCGCCGCCCGCGACCATGTGACGCTGCACCAGGACCGGAGCCACGGCATGGTCCGCACCGAAGTGCGCTGCGCCAGATGTGACGGACATCTCGGCCACGTCTTCCCGGACGGGCCGGGACCGGAGGGCCTGCGCTTCTGCATCAATTCGGCGAGCCTCGACTTCGACAAGCGAGGGCCAAAGGAGGTCGGCGCAGAGTAAGCCTCCGTTCAGCCGTTTCGCGCTTCTGCTTGCGGCCATGACTCGCGCGCCCTATCCCTGACCATCGATGGCCAACGCCGCTCCCCGCCCCCGGTCCCGCATCCGGCGGTATTTCGTCACCAGCTTCAAGATCGCGGCCTATGTCCTGGTCGTGGCGCTGGTCGCGCTTGGCGTCGCGGTTGCCGTCGCGGTCAATCAGCTGCCCGGATACAGCGAGCTCGTCCGCCGCGACGATCTCGGCCAGATGATCCGGGTGCGCGCCGCCGACGGCACGATCATCCATTCGATGGGCCCGGTGTTTGGCGAGTGGCTGGCCTATCGTGACATCCCGCCGATCATGCGCGAGGCGATGATCTCGGTCGAGGATCGCCGCTACCGTTCGCATCCCGGCGTCGATCCGGTCGGCATCGCGCGCGGTATCTGGGTGGGCTGGACGGACGGCGGCCGGGTTCGCGGCGTTTCCACCATCACCCAGCAGCTCGCCCGCAACATCTTCCTGAGCAACGATCGCAGCTTCGCCCGCAAGATGCGCGAGGGCATCCTGGCGCTCGCACTCGAATGGAAGTTCTCGAAGGACCAGATCCTCGAACTCTATCTGAACCGCGTCTATTTCGGTGGCGGTGCCTATGGCATCGACGCCGCCTCGCGGCGCTTCTTCGGCCACAGCGCGACCCAGATGAGCACCGGCGAGGCGGCGATCATCGCCGGTCTGGTCAAGGCGCCCTCCAACTATTCGCCGACCGCCGACATGGAGGCCGCCCGTGGCCGCGCCGGAGTCGCCTTGCGCCTGATGGTCCGCAGCGGCGCGATTACGCCCGGCCAGGCCGCTGCGGCGAATGCCGAGGACATCCAGTTCGCGCCCGATACGGAACGGCACGACAGCTCGCGCTACTTCGTCGACTGGGTCCTGCCGCAGCTCGACATGCTGATCGACGAGACGGGCCAGCCGATCGACATCTGGACGACGATCGACATCGGCATGCAGCGGGCTGCGACCGCCTCGATCAACGCCAACGCGCCGCAGGGCGCGCAAGGGGCGCTGGTGTCCCTCGATCGCGACGGCGCCGTACGCGCAATGGTCGGCGGGCGCGACTATGCGCAGTCGATCTACAATCGCGCCACCCAGGCGACACGCCAGCCGGGTTCCTCGTTCAAGCTGTTCGTCTACCTGACGGCGCTCGAGGCCGGCTTCAACCCCGACACGATCGTCCAGGACGCGCCGATCACGATCAACGGCTGGAGCCCGCGCAACGACAATGGCCGCAATGTCGGCCCGATTCCGCTGCGCGCCGCCTTCGCCTATTCGGTCAACACGGTCGCGGTGCGTCTCGCCCAGCAAGTCGGCACGCGCTCCGTGGCGGATATGGCCCAGCGCTTCGGCATCACCACCCGGATCAACACCAGCCCGGCGATGGCGCTCGGCTCATCCGAGGTCCGCCTGATCGACATGACCCGCGCCTATGCCGCGGTCGCGCGCGGCGGGGTCGCCGTCACACCCTATGGCATCCGCCGCGTGACCACCGCCGACGGGACCTTGCTCTACCAGCACCAGAACGACGAATCGCGCGTTCTCGTCCAGCCGTGGGTGGCGGCCCAGATGACCCAGCTTCTCGAAGGCGTCGTCACCAACGGCACCGGGCGCGCCGCCAATCTCGGGCGGCCCACCGGGGGCAAGACCGGCACCACGACCGCCAACAAGGACGGCTGGTTCGTCGGCTTTTCCAGCGGCATCACCACCGGCGTCTGGTACGGACGCGATGACAATCGACGCCTGCCCGGCCTCTCCGGCGGGCGCGCCCCGGCCCAGGCCTTTCACGATTACATGGTCCGCGCCGTCGCCAACCGCCCGGCCGAGCCGTTCGCGACCGAAGCGGCAGCGCCCGACTGGCAGGCGGGCAACGAGCAGGAGATGGACATCTGGTACGCGCCGGAGGACGGCGGCGGGCCGATGGTCGATGCCGATGGCAATCCGGTCGCCCCGGGCCCTGCGCCGGAGGACGACAAGACCTATGGCGACGAGGGGGCGCTGCCGCCGCGCGAGGAAGGGGGCAAGCCTCCCGAACAGCTCGATCCCGAGTGGCTGGAGCGCACGATCAACCGGCCGCCGGAGCGAAGGCCGAACGACCTGCTCTAGCGCGCGCCGATCCTGTGCAGCGCGGCCCCCTCGCGCCTGAGCCAGAGGCGCGCGGGTCGGGGATCGGTACCGAGCAGATCGTCGACCAGAGCGTGGAATTCGGGCCCGTGATTCATGTGGACGAGATGGGCGACCTCGTGGGCGACCGTCGCCTGCCGCACGAAGGCCGGGGCAAGGATCAGGCGCCAGCTGTAGCGAATCGTCCTGTTGCTCGAGCAACTGCCCCAACGCGAAACCGGATCGCCGACGCCGACCTTCGACGCCGTAACGCCGGCCCTGGCGGAAAACTCGCGCGTTTCAGCTTCAAGCAAGGCAAGGGATCGGCCTCTCAGCCAGCGCAGCATGCGGCTTTGCAGCCCTTCGACCGGACCGCCGGCGACAATCCGGCCATTCGCCACCTCGATCCGCCGCGGCCGACCCGGATCCCAGTCGACGACGTGCGGCTCACCCTCAAACGGGATGACGCTTCCTGGCCCGATCGCTTCGCCCACGGGTATCGCCGCAAGCGCGCGCTCGGCCCATTCGCGATGACCGGCCGCCCACGCCAGCGCGTTGCGTCTGGAGGTGCGCCGCGGAATCGTCAGGAGCAGCGAGCGGGTCCGCGAATCGACCTTGAGCCTGAGGCGGCGTGCCGTCGGGCTGACCCGGACGGTCAGCGGCAAGCCATCCAGATCCGGCTCAGAGCTCACGATCGACGAGATAATGTTCGAGATCGCCGACATCGTCTTCCGACACCGTCCAGCCGCGCACCGAAATGCCGGCTTCATGAACGCTCTCCCGATCGCCGCTCAGCAGATAATGCCAGCCGAAGAGCGGTTTGCCTTCGGCGCGCAGCCGGTAGGCGCAGGTCGAGGGCAGCCAGTCGATCCCACCGATACTGTCCGCATCGAGCCGCACGCAATCGGGCACATAGGCCCGCCGATTCTTGTAGTCCTTGCAGCGGCAGGTCTTGCGATTGAGCAGGCGGCAGGCAACATTTGTGGGGAAGAGCTGCCCGGTCTCCTCGTCCTCAAGCTTGTGCAGGCAGCATTTGCCGCAGCCGTCGCAGAGCGCTTCCCACTCCTCGCGATCCAGCCGCTCCAGCGGAAGCTCCCAGAATCTGGCCCTCATCGCACCCAGCGTTCGAGCTCCGCCACGACCCCGGTCGGCCCCTGGTCGTGCGGAATGATCGCGACGGGTTGGCCCTCGGGGCCATAGAGCACCACGATCCGCGTATGATCCACCAGATAGGCACCCTGCGCATTTGGCGTCTCGCGATTGTAGTGGATCGCATAGGCGCGGGCGACGTTCGCGATCTCGGCTTCGCTGCCGGTGAAGCCGATCAGCCGCGGGTGGAAATTGCCCACGAAGGCGCGCAGCACCTCAGGGGTGTCACGTGCCGGATCGACGCTGATGAAGATCGGCTGGACCCGCGCCGCGCGGGCCGGATCCGCCTCTTCGAACCGGCGCAGGCCTGCGCCGATCACCTGCATGTCGACCGGACAGACATCCGGGCAGAAGGTGTAGCCGAAATAGACGAGCCGGTACTTGCCGGCAAAGTCGGTGTCGCTCTGGCGCCGGCCGGCCTGGTTGGTGAGGGTGAACGGCCCTCCCATGGTCGCGCCTTCCAGCGGGGGCGGGCCGGACGCGGACGATTGCTGGCAGGCGCCGAGCAGCAGTATCAATGTCAGGCACAGGGGGCCCAGAAACCGGGCAAAAGCGTTTTCATTCATGGCAATGACTGCCATGCTTTGCTAATCCGCCGCGATCAAGCCGAATAGATGCGGGGTAGAGTATGGCCCGGACCAATCTTCGTATACTTGCCGCCATGCTGGTGGCTCTCTTTGCGGTGCCGGTCCTCGCCCAGGGGTTCGGTTTCTCGGAGGGCTACGCCTTCCTGAAGGCGGTGCGCGAGCGCGATGGTGCCAAGGTCGACGAGATCACCTCCAACCCGAGTTCGACGGCCGTCAATGCGCGCGAACAGGCCACCGGTGAGGGCGCACTCCACATCCTCGTTCGGCGCCGCGACCTGACATGGCTCGGCTTCATGCTCGCCCGCGGCGCCCGGCCAGACCTGGAGAATAATGAGGGCACGACGGCATTGATGCTCGCCGCCCAGATCGGCTGGCGCGACGGGGTGGAGCGGCTGATCGTGCGCGGAGCCAGCGTCAATCACGCGAACAATCGCGGCGAGACCGCCCTCATCTACGCGGTTCAGCGCAATGACATACCGGTCGTGCGGCTGCTGATGACACAGGGCGCCAATCCGAACCAGACGGACAGCGTCGCCGGCTATTCGGCGATCGACTATGCGCGTCAGGACCGCCGCTTCGCGGCCGTGCTCCAGATATTGGAGAACCCGCCGACGCGCGGCGCCGCCAACCAGCCCGTGGGCCCGACCGGGAACTAGTCGAGCCCGGCAAGACCCTGGTCGAGGTCACCGATCAGGCGGCGGGCGGCGCGACGGGCGAAGCGCAGGGTTTCCGCCTTGCGTCGCGCGGCAGCAAGCGGACGATAGGGCGCCTCACGGATTACTTCGGCGTCGTAGCGATCGGCGACGATGAGGCCGGCGCAGTCGCGGCCGAGCGCCGCGCCTTCAAACGGCTCCAGCGCGAAGCCGGTCGGCACTGCCCAGAAGAAGCGGTCGCAATAATCGAGATAGTCGGTCCATTTGTGATCCCCGAGCAGGTCAGCGCGTGAGACCTTTATCTCGACGATGGTGAGCAGCCCCTTGCTGCAGATCGCCATCATGTCGGCGCGGCGCCCATTGGGCAGCGGCGCTTCGCAAATGCCGTAGAGATCGGAGCGGAAAAAGAGACGCGTCACCCCACGCGCCACGTCCTGTGCCACGAGCGGCAGATCGGACAGGCAATCGAAGGGGGGCGACTCGGGGCGGCTGGCCATCCCGGCAAGCTAGAATAAAACGGGAACAGATAAAAGCGGCCGCAAGAAAAAGGCCCGCTCTCCGGGCACTGGAGAGCGGGCCATGTCCTAGCCGTTGGCCGAAGCTCAACGGTAGAAGACGTGGTTCCCGACGGTCGCGACACGGGTCAGCCGCCAGCGCGGGTTGACGTGTCGGGCATGGAAAAACAAGGCGCGCGGCGCAGACCCGTCGGCGAGATCCTCCATCGCAATCCGCGAGATCGCAACCGCGATCCGCCAGTCGCGCGAACCTTCCGGCGGCGTCGGGATGACACCGCGGCGGACGAACGAGAATTGCCCGGCTTGGCGAACCACCCCGCAAATCGAGGAGGGGAAGCGGCCGGATTCCGACCGGTTGACGATGACATCGGCGACTGTGAGCTGGCCGGAGAGCGGTTCGCCCTTCGATTCATAATAGACGGCGCGCGCAAGGCACTCGGCCTCCGCGTCGGGCGTGTCCGTTCCGGCATAGTCTTCGACGAGCGCGGCGAGCGAACGGCCATCGCGTTCGGCGAGGACATCCTGGGCTTCGTCATTCTCGGGGAGGGCCGGCGCAATCGCATGGGTCGCGACCGGAGTGGAGAAGTCGATATCCTGGGCGAGCTGGCCGCTATCCTCGACTGCGTTCACCCCGATATTCGTCGCCATCTGGGCGGCAATGGCGCCGTGCTCCGTATAGGAGATCGCCGGCGCAGCCTCGCTGTCCGAGGCAAGCAGCGGACCAGCAAAACCGGCGGCTGCACAAAAAGAAACAGCAGCCGCGGCAATGGCCGCAGCGCGAACTTTGCGTTGCATTGAAACTCTGGTCTTTGCGGTCGGCCGATCAAAACGCCGGATGGAAACGCCATCCCGGATCGCCCTCCCGACTCGCGTGCCGCCCTTGTTATAAGTCAGGGCGGGCGGCCCCCGCTCATGCCTGAAGTGCTCTCATCGCGCTAGCGGTCCGCCATGCAGGGCGTCAACCGAAAGCGTTCATTTCAGCGGCGAACCGTTCGACCGATGCGATATCCAGTTCGATGACCCACAAATCGGGATCGAAGGCGCGCTTGCGTCTCAGCCTTTTCTCGAAATCTTCTTCGTTTTCAATATCTTGTGTTGAGCTCTGCCAAGCGTAACGGCCATCAGGCTGGAGCGCGCGCTCCAAAAGGCACGCTTTTCTGCCCCTTTCGGCGAGGATCACCGCGACCGCGCCGGCCGTGGCGTCCCCTTTTGCGACAACCACGCCGAAGCCGCCTTCCGACTCGGCGTGCCGGATCAACGCGCCGACCAGGACCGAACTGGCGATCCGCGGTGCCATCAGCCGGGCCGATAACCCTCAAGGCCGGAAAGAGGGATGTGCGAACGCATGAAGGTGCCCGTTCCGCGTCCTGCTTCCTCGCCGTCGGGCGTCAGCAACCGTGCTTCGCCGACGAAGACCCGACGACGGCCACTGATCCAGCGGCCCTCGGCGACGGCAGGTCCGGTTTTGAGCGGGCTGGTGAAGACCAGATTGAAGGCGGTGGTGAGCAGGAAACGGTCGCTGACCAGTGAATTGCAGGCGTAGAAGGCAGCATCGTCCATCATCTTGAAATAGATGGTTCCGTGCGCCGCGCCAGCGGCATGGAAGGCGTCCGGTTCGACCTCGAAACGGATCCGGGCGAAGCCGGGCTCGACGATCTCGAGCCGAGACCGGAAAAGCCCGTTGATCGGCGCGGCAGTGTAGAGAGATTCGAGAGCGCGGAAATGCGCGGCTTCGCCTGCCTCCATCGACGTAGCCCCCGTCTCAGGCGGCATTGCGCGCTTCCTCGCCGGTCAGCAGCGCATAGAGCGCGTCGCGTGAACGGGCCCCGCGCAGCTTGGCGAGCATCTGACGATCGCGGAAGGCGCGACTGACGCTGGCCAGCGCCTTCAGGTGATCCGCCCCGGCGTCCGGTGGCGAGAGCAGCAGGAAGACGAGGTCGACCGGCAGACCATCGACTGCGCCGAAATCGATCGGCTGGGTGAGCCGGGCGAAACCACCAACCACCTTGGTCAGTCCTTCGATCTTGCCGTGCGGGATGGCGGTGCCTCCGCCGAAACCGGTCGATCCGAGCTTTTCCCGGGCATTGAGGCTGGCGAGGATCTCCTTGACGGCCAAGCCGGTCTGTCGGCTCGCACTGGCAGCCAGCTGCTGGAACAGGGCCTTCTTGTTGGCGGCCGCAAGACTGGCCTCGACGGCTTCGCTCGACAGGATATCGGTCAGATCGGTCATGGAGCACCGGCGGGGCCACGGGCCCCCTCGTTCGGATAGGGTTGGAGGCGAATCGGATCAGCTGCCCTGCGGCTCGACCCAGCCGATCGTCCCGTCGCCTCGTCGGTAGACCATATTGAAGCTGCCGGTGCCGCTATTGCGGAACATGAGGGCGTTGGTGTTCCGAAGATCGAGCAGCATCACCGCATCGGATACCGAGGCGCTGGGAATGTCTACCCTGGTTTCGGCGACCACGGGAGGATTGTCGGTCGGCTCCTCGGCCTCGGGAGGCGGTGCGAAAATCGTGTAGCCGGCCTCCAGCGCAGCGGCGTCGGCCGCATCGGCACGGCTGGTCTGGGCGTGACGATCCTTGAGACGGCGCTTGTAGCGGCGAAGCTGGGTTTCGATCCGGTCCGCGGCCTGATCGAACGCATTGTGGGCTTGCGTTGCTGCTCCGCGCCCCTTGAGCACGACACCCTGCGGCACATGCGCCACGATGTCACAGGTGAAACTGTGATCGTAGGGCCCTTTGCCGAACGTCACCTGGGCCGATATCGCCCGGGCGAAATATTTGTCGGCGATCGCACCCAGGCGCTGATCGACCTGAGTCTGAAGGGCCTCGCCGGTTTCGATTTGATGGCCGGAGACACGGATGTCCATCGCCTGGCTCCTGGTGGCTGCTCAAATCCGGCATTTGGGCGCGTGGGCGCCCAAGGTCAACTGCGGCCGTCGAGCCGGTTCCAGATCGGGTCCTTGATGCCAAGGAGAAACGCGGCGTGACGTGCCAGTTCCGCCTCGGAAGCCGCATGCGGACGCGCCGGCCTGATGGGACCGGTCGGCCGCGTTTCGATCGTTTCGACGACAGGATCCGGAGTCTCTGTTTCAATGATATCTGCAACGAGCGTCAGCCCGATCTGCCGGCCGCCGGTCAACTCTACATAGACCTGGGCGAGGAGTTGCGCGTCGATCAGCGCGCCATGCTTGACACGCAGTGAACGGTCGACGCCGAAGCGCGTGCAGAGCGCGTCGAGGCTGTGCTTGGCGCCCGGAAACTTCTGTCGCGCAATGGCCAGCGTGTCGATCATTCGCGAAGTGCAGATCGTCGGCCGGCCGCAGGTTCCAAGCTCGTTGTTTATGAAGCCGAAATCGAACGCGGCATTGTGCGCGACAAGCGGCGAATCGCCAATGAAGTCGAGCAGCGCCTCGCACATTTCCTGGAACGCCGGCTTGTCGGAGAGGAAACGTTCGGAGAGGCCGTGCACGGCTTCCGCCTCGCTCGGCATCGACCGGCCGGGGTTGAAATAGGAATGAAAGGTCCGCCCGGTCTCGACCCGGTTCACCATCTCGACGCAGCCGATCTCGACCAGCCGGTCGCCATTGACCGGGCTGAGACCCGTGGTCTCCGTGTCAAAGACGATCTCGCGCATCGGGCTTCTATGAATCGCCACCCCCGGCGAGGCAAGCGATGATGCGACGGACCGAGGCGCGTGTCTCCTCCATCTCGACGTCGGTCGGAATGATGAAGTCGGCACGCTTGCGCTTTTCGGAATCGGGTGTCTGCTGTACCAGGATACGGGCGAACTTTTCCGGGGTCATGCCCGGGCGCGCCAGTGTCCGCATCTGCTGGATATCCGGATCGGCGGACACCACCGCGACCTTGTCCACTGACGCATCACCGCCGGTTTCGAACAGGAGCGGGATGTCCAGCACCACGAGGGGCCTCGCCGCATGTTCGGAGAGGAAGGCTTCGCGCGCTCGACCCACCGCCGGATGGACGATCGCTTCGAGCCGTTTCAGAATCGCGCGATCATGGAGGACACGTTCGGCCAGCACGTCGCGTTTCACGCCTTCGGGCCCGGTCGTGCCCGGAAAGGTCGCCTCGATCTCGGCAACGAGCGCACCGCCGGCGCCCTGAAGCATGCGCACGGTCGCATCGGCATCGAACACGGGCACGTTTTCGTCAGCGAACATGCGCGCAACGGTCGATTTTCCCATGCCGATCGATCCGGTCAGTCCAAGCACGATCATTGGCCGATCATCCCCTGTCTGCGCAGGAAGGCGAGCAATGGCAGCAGCGGCAGGCCAAGAATCGCAAAATGACTGCCATCGATGCGATCGAACAGCTGCGCCCCCAGCCCTTCGATCCGGTAGCCCCCGACATTCCAGCGCACATCCTCATATTCGCGGGCAAGATAGTCGTCGAGAAAGGAATCGCCGAGTTTGCGCATACCAAGCGTCACCGTCTCGCAGGCGTTCCAGCAGGGCATCCCGTGCTCGGCGACGACGGCCGCGGAATGCAGGTGATGGATGCGTCCGTTCAGCGACAGAAGCTGATTGCGCAGTTCTTCCCGCGACCCGGCCTTGCTGAGAATCTGCCCGGTCTCGGTTTCCAGCACCTGGTCGGCACCGAGGACGAGCACGCCGCTCGCTGCCTCTATGCTCTGCGCCTTGGCTCCGGCCAGTCGTACGGTCAATGTCCGCGCATCGACACCTGACGCCATGAGGTCAGCTTTGACACCCTCTTCATCGAGCGGCGAATCCACGCTCTCGAATGGAACACCGGCCGCGGCCAGCATTTGCCGCCGGGCGCTGCTTTTCGACGCGAGCAGAAGCTTCATCCAGCGCTCCCTTCGAGACGCTCGGTGTAAAGCTTGGCAATGGCGAGCGCGCTTTCCTCGATCGAGCGACGGGTGACGTCGATGACCGGCCAACCATTGTCGGCGAACAACCGGCGCGCGAAGGCGAGCTCGCCGTTCACCGCCTCGACGTCGACATAGTCAGTTTCTGGCGCTTGATTGAGTGAAAGCAGCCGGTTGCGGCGGATCTGGATCAGGCGCTCGGGATTCGTGGTCAACCCGACGATCAGGGGATGCTTCAGCGTGTAGAATGTCGGCGGAGGCGGCGAGGCCGGCACCAGCGGCACGTTGGCAACCTTGTAGCCGCGATTGGCGAGATAGATGCTGGTCGGTGTCTTCGAGGTCCGCGAAACACCCGCGAGGATGATATCCGCCTCTTCCCAGTTCTCCGGCCCGACGCCATCATCATGCGCGATGGTGAACTGGATGGCATCAACGCGGGCGAAATACGCAGCGTCGAGCGCATGCTGCCGCCCCGAACGCCCCTTTGCCTGATGACCACTCACCGCCGCCAGGGCATCCAGCACCGGATCGAGCACCGAGACTGCGTGAATCTTGCGCTGCCGGCATTTGCGCTCGAGCTCACGGCGAATCGCCGGGTTGACCACCGTATAGAGGACGAGGCCGGGCCGCCGCTCGACATCATCCAGAACCCGGTCGAGATGCCCTTCGGAACGGACCATCGGCCAAGGGTGCCGGATCGCTTCGACATCGTCGAACTGCGCAAGGCAGGCATTGGCGACCATGTCGAGCGTCTCGCCGGTCGAGTCCGAGAGGAGGTGCAGATGGAGCTGCTTCACCGACGCGCGCCGATTCCGGGCCTGTGGAAAACCATGGGGAAATCGCTAGCTTAACCCTGCGCATGGCCGCAAGGACAGGATTCGTCCACGGTCGTCGCCAAATCGCCCACAGGTCGGCGAACAGTGTACGAAATCCACGCCCCGCCTGTGAATTCCGGGGATGGCCTTCGCGAATCCGCGGGAGTCGGTGCTGCGTGAGGCGTCAAGCTGTTGGCAAAATATGTGGGAGCCCATAAACCCCGCTTTGCCCACGCCAACTCACTTCAACAGACTCCTTAAAATCTAATTAGAGATTAGAAGAGAGCGGAGACACCGTCCTTCATGCCCGCCCAGCGCAAACCCTTGCTTTCGACCCTAAGCGGCGGAATTTCCGAGAAAAAACCTGTTTGGCTGATGCGCCAGGCGGGGCGCTATCTGCCGGAGTACCGGGCGCTTCGGGCGGAGAAGGGCGGTTTTCTCGAGCTCGTCTATGACCCGGATGCGGCGGCGGAGATTACGCTCCAGCCGATCCGGCGTTTTGGCTTCGACGGCGCGATCCTCTTTTCAGACATCCTGATCGTTCCCAACGCGCTTGGCCAGGAACTGAGCTTCGGCGCTGGCGAGGGACCTCGCCTGACGCCTGCGCTCGTCGATGCCGCATTCTCCGCCCTGACGCGCGTACCGGCGCGCCTCGAGCCGATCTATCGGACTGTGGAGAAAGTAAAATCGCAGCTGCCGGAGGAGACGACTTTCCTCGGGTTCGCAGGCAGCCCGTGGACAGTCGCCACCTATATGGTCGCCGGTCAGGGAAGCCGGGATCAGGCGGAGACGCGTGGCTTCGCCTATCAGGACCCGAAGGCATTTGCGCAGATCATCGATGCTGTCGCCGACATGACGGTCGAATATCTCGTCGGTCAGGCCGATGCCGGCGTCGAAGCTGTCCAGCTGTTCGACAGCTGGGCCGGCAGCCTTGCGCCCGCCCAGTTCGAGAACTGGGTGCTGAAGCCCACCGCGAAGATCGTCGAGAAGCTGAAGGCGCGCCGTCCCGATCTGCCGGTCATCGGTTTCCCCAAGGGGGTCGGCAGCCGGCTCGCCGACTATGTCTCGGACACCGGCGTCGACGCGATTGGCCTCGACGAGACGATTGATCCGGCTTGGGCGACCCGCATCCTGCCGCCGGACCTGCCGATCCAGGGGAATCTCGACCCGTTGGCGCTGCTTGCGGGCGGCGAGGCTCTTGAAAGCGCGGTATCCCGCATCCTATCTGTCTTTTCGGGGCGGCCGCATGTCTTCAATCTCGGCCACGGCATCATCAAGGAAACCCCGATCTCCCATGTCGAACGCCTGCTCGAACTGGTGCGCGCGCGGTGAGCCATGACCTTGGATGGGTGTTGAACGTGACCTATGCGTGGCTGAAGGCTGGCCATCTGATCTTCGTCATCTTCTGGGTCGCCGGCCTGTTCATGTTGCCGCGCTTCTATGTCTACCATCAGGAATCCGCGCCTGGCTCCGAAGAGGAGAAAAGGTGGGTCGAGCGCGAGAGGAAACTGCGCTCGATCATCATCACGCCGTCGATGATTCTGGTCTGGGTGCTCGGGCTGAGCCTCGCTTATGTGACCGACGCCTGGCATCAGGGCTGGTTCATCGCCAAACTCGCTCTCGTCGTTGCGCTGTCGGGCTATCACGGCTGGATGGTGTCCTACGGCAAGCGCCTGGCGACGGGTGGTCCGCGCGTCAGCGGTCGTTCGCTCAGGATGATGAACGAAATCCCCGGCATAGCCGTGATGCTGATCGTGGTTCTGGTGATCGTTCGCCCCTTCTAGTCCTTTCCCCAGCTTGACTCGCCCGAAGGCGGCGCATAACGCCATTGCAGTCGTTGGCCTGCCGTCCGCGCGGGTGTTCAAGCAGCATCGCAATCCTGAACTTTCTGAGCTTCGCAACGCCCAGAATCCGACTCCAGACGAGAAAATAAATGCATCTCAAAGATCTCAAGCAGAAAACTCCCGCCGAACTCGTCGCGCTCGCTGAAGAGCTTGGCGTCGAAGGCGCTTCGACGCTCCGCAAGCAGGAGCTGATGTTCTCGATCCTGAAGGTCCGCGCCGAAAATGGCGACGAGATCATGGGTCAGGGCACGATCGAGGTCCTGCAGGACGGCTTCGGCTTCCTGCGCTCGGCCGATTCCAATTACCTGGCTGGCCCTGACGACATCTATGTCTCGCCCAATCAGGTCCGCAAATTTGGCCTGCGCACCGGCGACACCGTTGAAGGCGAGATCCGCGGTCCGAAGGACGGCGAGCGCTATTTCAGCCTTGTGCGCGTTTCCCAGGTCAATTTCGATGACCCGGAGGCCGTCCGGCACCGGGTCAATTTCGACAACCTGACGCCGCTTTATCCGGACAGCAAGCTGACCCTCGACACCGCCGATCCGACGGTGAAGGACAAATCGGCCCGGGTGATCGACATCATCGCGCCCCAGGGCAAGGGCCAGCGCGCGCTGATCGTCGCTCCGCCCCGCACCGGCAAGACGGTGCTGCTCCAGAACATCGCAAAGGCGATTACCGACAATCACCCGGAGGTCTTCCTCCTCGTCCTGCTCGTCGATGAGCGGCCGGAGGAAGTCACAGACATGCAGCGCTCGGTGAAGGGCGAGGTCATCTCCTCCACGTTCGACGAACCGGCGTCGCGGCACGTGCAGGTCGCCGAAATGGTGATCGAGAAAGCCAAGCGCCTTGTCGAGCACAAGAAGGACGTCGTGATCCTCCTCGACTCGATCACCCGCCTGGGCCGTGCCTACAACACGGTGGTGCCGAGCTCGGGCAAGGTCCTGACCGGCGGTGTCGACGCCAATGCCCTGCAGCGGCCGAAGCGCTTCTTCGGCGCCGCGCGCAACATCGAGGAGGGCGGTTCGCTCTCGATCATTGCCACCGCGCTGATCGATACCGGCTCCAAGATGGACGAGGTCATCTTCGAAGAGTTCAAGGGCACCGGCAATTCGGAAATCGTCCTCGACCGCAAGGTCAGCGACAAGCGCATCTTCCCGAGCCTCGACGTCGGCAAGTCCGGCACGCGCAAGGAAGAGCTGCTGGTCGAGCAGGGCACGCTCAGCAAGATGTGGGTGCTGCGCCGCATCCTCATGCAGATGGGCACGGTCGACGCGATGCAGTTCCTGCTCGACAAGATGAAGGACTCGAAGACCAACGAGGACTTCTTCGCCTCGATGAACCAGTAGGCCGCACGGGGCGTTCGGGGGGCGATGATCGAGGTTCTGCAAAATCTGCATGTCGCGGCCGGCGGGCTCGCGAACATCTGGCATCATATCGTCGCCGACTTCTCGAACATCGGCGAGCCCGCCGCGCTTGCGGCGTTCGGCCAGGTGCTGATGATCGACATCATGCTCGCCGGCGACAACGCGATCGTCGTCGGTGCACTGGCCGCGGGGCTTCCGGCCGATCAGCGCCGCAAGGTCATCCTGATCGGCATCATCGCCGCGCTGGTCCTGCGCATCATTTTTGCGCTTCTTGTCACCCAGCTCATGCAGATCGTCGGCCTCATCCTGGCCGGCGGCATCCTGCTGCTGTGGGTGGCGTGGAAGATGTACCGTGAACTCGTCCACAAGGCCGAGGATCCGGCGACGCCCGAGCATGAGGCCGCGCACGTGCGTCCGGCCAAGAGCTTTGCCGGGGCAGCCTGGGCGGTCGCCCTCGCCGATGTCAGCATGAGCCTCGACAATGTGCTGGCGGTCGCCGGCGCGGCGCGGGACCATCCGGGCATCCTGATCATCGGCCTGCTCCTGTCGGTCGCGTTGATGGGCCTCGCGGCGAACTTCATCGCCAAATATATCGATCGCTATCGCTGGATCGCCTGGATCGGCCTGGTCGTCATCCTGTGGGTGGCCGGCCGCATGATCTACGATGGCTTCGTCGACCACTATGTCGGCGTCCTCCAGTTCATCGCCCCGCAGGTCGTGCGCTAGGACAAGGTCACGAAACGGCAACGCCGTCACGGCACCTTGCGGTCGTGGGGAAACAGGTGATCGCGCGCGCGGCCGTGCGGCCAATGCGCCTTCTGGCTCCGGTTACTGCTGTGGGCGACGCGCCGGGCGGTCGTGAGACCCTAAGGCCTGGTCGGGTCGAACCGTTCGAAAATGCGGGATTTCTTCGGAGCGACATTCAGGATGTCGCAGATGCAGGAGCCTCGGTTCTTGAAAACCCGATCTCGATGGTAAGCTTTCTTCGCATCTTCATCGATCAGAGCCCAGCGGTACCCATCGCGATGATTGGTCATCTCGCAGTGCATCGGCGCACCTCCATTTGTGGTGTGTACGCCCCTTAAAGTGCGGAAATCTTGTGGTTTTTTTCGTGTTTTGAGCAAAACACGAAAATCTGCCATAGTACCCTGAATGGACGAGGTTTTTTCTGCAAAGACGGCGGCCTATTTAGCTGGCTTCGATTCCAGGATGATGCTCGACTATCTTGAGAGAGCCGAAGTATTTGAGCGGGAAGAGGTGCGAGGATGGAAAGATAAAAGGCGACACGGACGCCGCAGGTTCTACACTTTTCGTGATATTATTATCCTGCGTTCGATAGCAAACCTACTTAAGAAAGGTGTTGGAGTTCAGAGAATAAAAGACGCCATTCTCTCGTTCTCTAAGGACGAGAAGTTCTACTGTGACCGGAACAGAGTTTCTTATGGGAGTGAGCCCATCCAGTATTTTGTTACAGACGGAAAGGACATTTATTTCTCCAATGGTGGAGACCACCTGACCAGCCTGCTCAAGCAGGGGCAAGGCACGTTTTCGTTCGTTTTGGACTTGGCCTCCACCATTAGCGAATCCCCGATACCGGCTACCCAAAGTTTGGGCCGTCGCGGCCGATAGCTCGCGAGGCGCACCTAGAGGTTTTCCGCAAAGAACGCTTCCGTCCGACTGTCGGCCAATCGCGCCGCCTGTTCGCGTCGCCGATTGCCCATCTCCACCGCAAAGCCGTGATCCGCACCGGGATAGTCGTGGATAGTGACGTGCGGATGGTCATCGAGGGCCGCGTGGATCAGCTTCTGCGTGTCCGGGGTGACGAAATGGTCGGCGCCGGCGATGTGGAGCAGGAGCGGATGCGCGATCGCATGCCTTTCGCCCAGCAGCGCATCGAGATTGACGCCATAATAGCCGACGGTCGCGTCGATGTCGGTCCGCGTCGCGGTCATGTAGGCTAGGCGCCCGCCGAGGCAGTAACCGACGGCACCGACCTTGCCGCCCTCCGGGAGGCGCGCCCGCGCCGCCCGGATCGTCGCCTCGATGTCGCGGATGCCCTGATCCTGATTGAATTTCTGCATCAGGCCGAGCGCGTCCTGAAACTGCCCGGGCAGGTCGGGGTCGAGCTCGACGTTCGGCCGCAGCCGCCAGAACAGGTCGGGCGCGAGGCCGAGATAGCCGAGGCTGGCCCAATGGTCGCACTTGCGGCGGATGCCCTCGTTGACCCCGAAAATCTCCTGGATGACGATGACGGCTGCGCGCGGCGTTCCGGGCGGTTCCGCTACGTAGGCACCGAACATGCCGCCGTGCTCGAGGGTCGAGAGTTCGATCATCGGCATGGACGCCTCCTCTTGCGGTCGGGGTGGCTATAGACTTAGACCCGGACGGGCCAACAGAGGGAAAGGGCCGAAGCCCATGAAAGTCTCCGTCGATGTCGATTGTACGCCGGAGGAGGCGCGCCGGTTCCTCGGGCTGCCGGATCTGACGCCGGTTCACGATGCCTATGTCGAGAAGATGAAATCCGTCGTGACCGACGGCGCGACGCCCGAGATGTTCGGCGACATGGTCAAGGCGTGGGGGCCGATGAACGAAGCGGGCATGAACCTGTGGCGCCAGATGCTGGGCCAGATGGGCAACCCGATGACGGGAAAGAGTTCGAGCTGATCGACACCATCTACGCGCTGTCGTCGGGGAGTCCACCGGCCGCGATCGCGGTGGTCCGGATCAGCGGCCCAAAGGCGGATGTCGCGCTCGGGGCGTTGACAGAGCTGATGCCCCAGCCGCGGGTGGCGCGCCTCGCGACGTTGCGACAGTCAGACCAAGCTATTGATAATGCACTGATTATTCGGTTCCCGGGGCCGGCGAGCGCCACTGGGGAGAATATTGTCGAGCTTCACCTCCATGGCGGGCGCGCTGTTGTCGCAGCGGTTCTCGGTGCGCTGGCCACCGTCCCGGGCCTGCGCGCCGCGGAGCCAGGAGAGTTCACCCGTCGCGCCTTCGAGAACGGGCGGATCGATCTCGCCGAGGCGGAGGGCCTCGCCGATCTGCTCGCCGCCGAGACCGAGTCACAGCGTCGGGCGGCGCTGGTGCTCGCGGGCGGGGCTTTGAGCCGGCAGGTCGAGACCTGGCGCGGGGACGTGCTGGCCCTGTCGGCGCGGATCGAGGCCGTCCTCGACTTCTCGGACGAGGGCGATGTCGCCCAGGACGATTTCTCGCCTGCTTTCACCGCCCTGGCCGCGCAGATTGACGGCTGGCTGGCGAGGCCGTCAGCCGACCGGCTGCGCGATGGCATCCGCGTGGTCATCGCCGGGCCGCCGAACAGCGGGAAATCGAGCTTGCTCAATGCGCTCGCGGGTCGCGACGCGGCCATCACTTCCGACATACCCGGCACGACACGCGACGTGCTGGAGGCGCCGGTCGCATTCGGCGGTGTCCCGTTCCTGCTGACCGACACAGCGGGCCTGCGCGAGAGCGAGGACCGGATCGAGGCGATCGGGGTGGCCCGGGCCCGTGCGACGCTGGACAGGGCCGATCTGGTTCTCTGGCTCGGCCCGCCGGACGAAGGCCCGGATCGCATGCGCACGATCCTGGTCCAATCCAGGCTCGACCTCGGCCTTCCCGCACGGGAATCCGACGTGGCCGTTTCGGCGGTGACGGGAGAAGGGCTGGACGCACTGGTCAGGATAATGACGACTCGTGCGTCAGCCCTTCTCCCGGCCGAGGGCGAGGTCGCGCTGAACGCGCGTCATCGAGCCGCGCTGGCCGAGGTAGCGGCGTGGCTGCGGGAGGGCCGCGCCACGCCCGACCTGCTGATCGCCGCCGAATCGCTCCGGCAGGCACGGGGCGCGCTTGACCGGGTCGTCGGTCGCGCGGGCGTCGAGGACATGCTGGATGCCCTGTTCGGACGCTTCTGCATCGGAAAGTGAGTGTTCCACGTGGAACAGATGCAGTAGAGGCGCCGCGTGACGCAGAAGACATATGACATCCTCGTGGTCGGCGGCGGCCATGCCGGAACCGAGGCCGCGGCCGCTGCGGCGCGGATGGGCGCCTCGGTGGCGCTGGTCAGCTTCCGCCGCGATCAGATCGGGGCGATGTCATGCAATCCTGCCATGGGAGGGCTCGGCAAGGGCCATCTGATCCGCGAAGTCGACGCGTTTGATGGCCTGATCGCGCGCGCGTCCGATCACGCGGCGATCCACTATCGCATGCTCAACGCCAGCAAGGGGGCGGCGGTTCGTGGGCCGCGCGTCCAGGCCGATCGCAAGCGCTACAAGGCGGCGATTCACGCGCTTGTCGAGGCGCAGGAGGGCCTGGACATCATCGAGGGCGAGGCGGCGGCGCTCGGTCTCGAAGGCAGCCGGGTCACCGGGCTGGTGCTGGCGGATGGATCGATGGTGCCGACGCGTGCGGTCATCCTCGCCACGGGTACCTTCCTTGGTGGCAAGCTGCATTTCGGCATGACCAGTCGGGCGGGCGGGCGTGTCGGCGAACGGGCGGCGACGGCGCTTGCCGCCCAGCTGCGCCTGCTCGGCCTGCCGCTTGCCCGGCTCAAGACCGGGACGCCGCCGCGGCTCGATGGTCGTACGATCGACTGGGCAGCGCTGGAGCGGCAGGAGTCGGACGACCTCGGCTGGACCATGTCGCCGATGAGCATCGGCCGGGTCGCGCCGCAGCTGTTCTGCGCGATCACCCGCACCAGCGCGAAGACCCACGAGATCATCCGCGCCAATCTCGATCGCTCGCCGCTTTTCGCGGGCGAGATCAGCGGTGTCGGACCGCGCTATTGCCCCTCGATCGAGGACAAGGTGCATCGCTTCGGCGACCGTGACGGACACCAGGTCTTTCTCGAGCCGGAGGGGCTTGATGATCCGGCCATCTATCCCAACGGCATCTCGACCTCGCTGCCGGAGGACGTTCAACTCGCGATGATCCGGTCGATGGTGGGCCTCGAGCGCGCGGAGATTCTGCAGGCTGGCTACGCGGTCGAATATGATCATGTCGATCCGCGCATTCTCGAGCCCACGCTGGGCGTTCGTGACGTCGACGGCCTCTATCTCGCCGGCCAGATCAACGGCACGACCGGTTACGAGGAGGCGGCCGCGCAGGGGCTCGTCGCTGGTCTCAACGCCGCCGCCTGGGCCCTGAACGGGGCTCCGGTGCTGTTCGACAGGGCCGAGTCCTACCTTGGCGTCATGGTGGACGATCTCGTCCTGCAAGGCGTGACCGAGCCCTATCGGATGCTCACCGCCCGGGCCGAGTATCGCCTCCGCCTGCGCGCCGACAACGCCGAGGCGCGTCTCACACCGAAGGCGATTGCGGCCGGCTGTGTTACGTCGGTCCGGCGCGGTCATTTCGAAGCGACCCAGGCTGTGCGACAACGGGTGGAGGGCCACCTCTCCCGGGTGGTCGGCGCATCGGTTCTGCGCGAGGCCGGCGCGATGGTGCGTGACGACGGGGTGAAGCGGGCACTCGGCCAATGGCTGCGATTCCCGGAGGTTGGCGCCGACAGCCTGGCCCGGATCGAGCCGGCATTTGCCGACGTCCCCGCCGGTCTGCTGGAAGAGGTGATCCAGGATCACCGCTATGCGCCGTATCTGGAACGGCAGCAGAGCGAGGTCGCCCGCCGTTTGGCCGGTGATTCGGCGCTAATACCTCCCGGCCTCGATTTCTCGACCATCCCCGGCCTCTCGAACGAAATGATCGAGCGGCTGGCGACCGCCCGGCCCGCTACCATCGGTGCCGCTTCCCGCATCCGGGGAATCACCCCTGCGGCGCTCGCGGCGATCCTGGTTCACACGCGCCGCCGGGCCGCATGATGGAGGAGGCGGATGCACGCGCCTGGATGCAGGCCCGCTTCGATGTTCCACGTGAAACAATGGAACGATTCGATGCATTCGCGACGCTGATTCGTGAGGAGAATGTGCGTCAGAACCTCGTTTCCAAAGCCAGTCTGGACCATCTGTGGGCGCGCCACATCGCCGACTCGGCCCAGCTCCTGGTCCATGCGCGACCCTCAACGACCTGGATCGATCTCGGGAGCGGGCCCGGGTTTCCCGGGCTGGTCGTTGCCGCCCTTCATTCCGGCCCGGTCACGCTGGTGGAGGAGCGACGGCTGCGCGTGGAGTTCCTCCGCCGGGCGGCCGCGACGCTCGACGTGGACGTGGAGATCATAGGGGCGAAGGTCGAGCGCATTCCTCCCCGCGCCTTCGACGTGATCAGCGCTCGCGCCTTCGCCCCGCTGCCGCGTCTGCTTGAGCTGGCCACAGGATTTTCCACAGCAAAGAGTCTGTGGGTGCTTCCCAAGGGACGAAATGCTCAGTCCGAACTGGAAGCACTCGAATCTTCGTGGCAGGGTGAGTTCCGGCTCGAACCGAGCGTCACCGACCCTGAGGCGCGGATCATCGTCGCGACCGGGGTCGCCAGGAGGAAGCGCCCATGATCCGCATTGCGGTGGCCAATCAGAAAGGCGGGGTCGGCAAGACGACGACCGCGATCAACCTCGCCACCGCGCTCGCCGCCACCGGGCTGCGTGTTCTGCTGATCGATCTCGATCCGCAGGGCAATGCATCGACGGGCCTTGGCATCACCCATGCCCTGCGTGAGCGTTCCAGCTACGAACTGCTGACCGGCCAGGGAACACTGGAGGAGGTCGTCGTCCAGACCCGGGTGCCGCGGCTGGATATCGTTCCCGCCAAGGTCGATCTGTCCGGCGCCGAGATCGAGCTGATCGACTTCGAACGCCGGACCCATCGCCTCGACGGGGCGTTGGAGAGTGTGCCGCCAGCCCGCTGGGACGTCTGTCTGATCGATTGCCCGCCGTCGCTCGGCCTGTTGACCGTCAACGCGCTGATTGCGGCCAATGCGATCCTCGTGCCGCTCCAGGCCGAGTTCTTCGCGCTCGAAGGTCTCAGCCAGCTCCTCCAGACGATTGAGCGGGTTCGCGAGCGGTTCAATCCGGAGCTGTCGATCCTCGGCGTGGCCCTGACCATGTACGACAAGCGCAACAATCTGTCCGCAATGGTCGCCGACGACGTGCGCGCCTGCCTCGGCGCGGTCGTCTTCGAGACGGTGATACCGCGCAACGTCCGGCTCTCCGAGGCACCGAGCCACGGCATACCGGCGCTGATCTACGATCATCGCTGCCCGGGATCCGAAGCCTATATCGCACTGGCGCGCGAGCTGATCGGGCGCCTGCCCCGCAAGGCGGAGGCGGCATGAGCGACGAGCTGCCGAAGAAGCGCCCCACCGGACTGGGCCGCGGCCTTTCTTCCCTGCTGGGCGAGGCAGCCCGGGAGGCGCCGGTCGGTGGCGTCGGTGGCGCGCGCGGTGACGTTCGTCAGATTCCGATCGCCAGCATCGAGCCGCACCCCGGCCAGCCGCGCCGGATTTTCGCCGAGGACGCGCTTGCGGAACTGGCCGAGTCGATCTCTTCGCGCGGCGTCATTCAGCCGATCATTGTCCGCCCCAATGGGCACCGTTTCCAGATTGTCGCCGGTGAGCGGCGCTGGCGAGCAGCGCAGAAGGCGCGGCTGCACGAGATTCCCGCGATCGTCCGCGAGTTCAGTGACGAGGAGACGCTCGAGGTCGCGCTGATCGAGAATATCCAGCGCCGCGACCTCAATGCGATCGAGGAGGCGCAGGCCTACAAGCGTTTGCTCGACGATTATGGTCATACTCAGGAAGAGCTCGGCCGCATCGTCCACAAGTCCCGCAGCCATGTCTCTAACCTATTGAGATTACTTGAACTTCCAGCGAAAGTGCAGATTCTGGTCGGGACCGGGCAGCTGAGCATGGGCCACGCCCGCGCGCTCGTCTCCGCGCCCGATCCGGAAGGGCTGGCCGACGAGGTGGTGCGCCGCGGGCTCTCTGTGCGCGAGACGGAGAAGCTGGCCCAGGAAGGCAAACCGACGCGGCAGCGGCCGCTCCCGATCGAGTATAAGGGCGCACATGCCGATATCGCCGCGCTGGAACGGCAGTTGGGTGATATGCTGGGCCTCAAGGTGGCGATCAGGCACAGTCCAAAGGGCGGCCAGGTCACGCTCGGCTATTCGACGCTCGACCAGCTCGACATGATCTGCCAGCGCCTCAGCGGCGACAAGTTCTAGATCGTAGCATCGTAGCGCCAGGGGCGTCAGCTGTCGTCTGGAGGCCGTTCGGTCGTTCTAGCGCAATCGCCCGGCCTGCCGACAGATCGCGAACAGCTCGGCCTCGGCCGCCACGATGCCGGGACCGCCCGGCATCATCACCTGGCGCTCCGCCTCGATCAGCCGCCCGATCACCCGGGCGATGAGGTCACCGCGCCAGCGGCCGAGTTGCGGGCCAATGGCGTCCCTGTCCTTCCAGAACAGGGACTTGCCGGATGACGCCATGACGGCGCCGACGCTGCTGCCCTGGTCGATCTCGGCGCGGAGGCGTGCGAGCAGCGTCATCCGGCGCATCAGGGCGCGGGTGAGGGCGATCCCCTCCTGGCCCTCGGCGCGGAGCCGCACGATCTCGCCCTCCAGCGTTGCCGCGTCGCCACCGAGTACGCTCTCGACGAGCCGGGAAAGATCGCCTGCATCGCTGTCCGCGCCGAGCAGGTCGACGGCATCGTGATCGAGCAACTTCGGCGCCCCCGGCGCGGAATCGAGAAAGAGGGCATATTTGCCGAGCTCCTGCTCGATCAGCGCGCGATTGCCGCCGCAGCCCTCGGCGATCCTGCGGGCGACGTCGCCGCGCACGTCGAGCCCCAAGGCCTGCGCCGGCCCGCCCACCAGCTTCGCATGATCGCGCGCATCCGGCAGGTAGGAGGCGAAGGCGAGCGCGGATCGGTCGGCAAGGGCAAGCTTGAGCAGCTTCGATGCGGGCCGGAGCGCGCCGGCGACGATGGCCACCGGATTTCCTGCCGCCGGCGCCTCGATCAGCGCCTCGACCGCGGGCACGATCTCGTCTCCGGCCTGCTCGACCAGGATCCAGCGCCGGTCGCCGAACATCGAGATCGCGGCGGCTTCGTCGGCGAGCCGGGCCGGATCGGCGCGCAGGTCGGCGCCGCTCAGGTCGATCCGCTCCGCCTGCGCCCCCATCGCAGCGGCGAGCGTCTTCATCAGACTCCGGCTTCCGGCATCATCGGGGCCGTGCAGAAGAAAGAAGCGCGTGTCCCCGGGGGTCTTGAGCGTACGTTCGATCTCGCCGCGATTGGCCTTCACTGCACCGTCCGCGCCTGACGGGTGCGCGAGGCATAGAGCGCGACACGCGCGACGATCTGGTCGGCGACCTCGACCGCAAGCCGTTCCAGCGCAGTCTGCTCCGCTGCCACGGTGGCATATTCGGAACTGACCACGTCGACGCCCGCATCCGATCCGGCCGTCGCATCGAGCACCACGGTGCCCTGCGCCGCGTCGACGAGCCGGTAGCGGGCGCGCAGGGTGCGCCGCTCGCGTGTGACCGCGTCGTCCGAACGGATGCCGAAGCCGGTGATATTGTCGTCGAGCTCGACCTCCAGCCGGTAGCGCGGCACGGTGTTGGCACCGAGCCGGTCCTCCAGCGCGGTGCGGACCAGCCAGCCGGCCCGGCCCGGAATCGGCGCAACCGTAACCGCCTCCAGTGCCTGCGCGACCGGGCCGCCGGCGCCGCCGGCGTAGAGCGGGCGCAGGGTGCAGCCGGGGAGAAGGAGCGCGAGGCCGATGAGGGCGGCCCGCATCCTCATGCGACGATGTTCACGAGACGGTCGGGGACCACGATCACCTTCCTGGGGCTCGCACCGGCGAGGATCCGCTGGACGTTGGCATTCCCAACGGCGATCGCCTCGAGCTGTTCCCTGGAGGTGCCCTTGGGGGTGGTATGGGTGTCGCGCAGCTTGCCGTTGACCTGGATGGCGATGGTGACCTCATCCTCGACGAGCAGTGCCGGATCCGCTTCGGGCCAGGATGCATCGGCGATCATTCCCGTGCGCCCGGCCGCCGCCCAGGCCTCCTCGGCGACGTGCGGCACCATTGGAGCGACAAGACGCATCATCGTCTCGACCGCAGCCGTGCGGGAGGTTGACGGCGACGCCTTCTCGATTGCGTTGGCGAGTTCGTAGATGTTGGCAACAGCCTTGTTGAAGTTGAGCGCCTCGATATTCGCGCCTACCGCCGCGATGGTCTGGTGGAGCTTGCGGTCGAGCGCCCGATCCTCACCGGCATCCCCGCCCCCCTGCCCGGAAGAGGCGAGCCGCCACAAACGCTGGATGAAGCGCCAGGCGCCCTCGATGCCCGCCTCGCTCCATTCGAGGTCGCGCTCGGGCGGTGAATCGGAGAGCATGAACCAGCGCACCGCATCGGCGCCATACTGGTCGACGATCGGCTCCGGATCGACCGTGTTGCGCTTCGACTTGGACATCTTCTCGACGCGGCCGGCGGTGACAGGCTTGCCCGCCGCCATCGCCGCCTCGGCTTCGTCCGGAAGCAGCCAGGCCCCGGCCGAGTCCTGATAGGTGCGGTGCGTCACCATGCCCTGCGTGAAGAGGCCGCTGAACGGCTCGGTGATGTCGATCATGCCGATCCGCTGCAGCGCCCGGGTCCAGAACCGGGCGTAGAGCAAGTGCAGGATCGCATGCTCGACGCCGCCGATATACTGGTCGACCGGCAGCCAGCGCTCGGCCGTTGCCCGGTCGAACGGCCTGTCGGCCGGCTGGCTGGCGAAACGAATGAAATACCAGGACGAATCGACGAACGTGTCGAGCGTATCTGTCTCGCGAACGGCCGCATCGCCGCAGGATGGGCAGTCGACATGCTTCCAGGTCGGGTGGCGCTCCAGCGGGTTGCCGGGGATGTCGAAGCTGACGTCGTCGGGCAATACGACCGGAAGCTGGTCCTTCGGCACCGGCACCGCGCCGCAGGCCATGCAGTGGATGACCGGGATCGGCGTGCCCCAGTAGCGCTGGCGCGACACGCCCCAGTCGCGCAGCCGCCAGGCGGTCGTGCCCTCACCCCAGCCTTCCGCCTCGGCGCGGGCGATGACGGCGGCCTTGGCCGTCTCCACATCCTTGCCGTCGAGGAAACGCGAATTGACCAGGATGCCGTCACCCGGCTCGGCCTCGTCGACGATCGGCTTGTCCGCGTCGGCCGCGCTCGCAGCGACGACGCGCCGGATGTCGAGGCCGTATTTGGTGGCGAATTCGAAATCGCGCTCGTCGTGGGCGGGGACACCGAAGATCGCGCCGCTGCCATAATCCATCAGCACGAAATTGGCGATGAAGACCGGCAGCTCCCAGTCGGGATCGAGCGGGTGATAGGCCTCGCCGATCTCGAGGCCGAGCTTCTCCGCGGTTTCCAGCTCGGCCGCCGTGGTGCCGCCGCGCTTGCAGCGGGCGATGAACTCCGCAACCTCGGGCGAGCGTGCGGCATATTCCTGCGCCAGCGGATGATCGGGCGAGACCGCGACGAAGCTCGCGCCGAAGATCGTGTCGGGCCGCGTCGTGAACACCTCGACCGACTTGATCCCGCCGCGCTCGGCCGGCTCGACGGCGAAGCGGAACTTCATGCCGCGGCTCTTGCCGATCCAGTTCTCCTGCATCAGCCGGACCTTGTCGGGCCATTGATCAAGGTCATCGAGGCCGTCGAGCAGCTCCTCGGCGAAATCGGTGATCTTCAGGAACCACTGGCTCAACTTGCGCCGCTCGACCAGAGCGCCGGAGCGCCAGCCGCGGCCGTCGATCACCTGTTCGTTGGCGAGCACGGTCATGTCGACCGGGTCCCAGTTGACCTCGCTCTCCTTGCGATAGACCAGCCCCGCCTGGAACAGATCGACGAACAGCGCCTGTTCCTGCCCGTAATAAGCGGGGTCGCAGGTGGCGAGCTCGCGGCTCCAGTCGAGCGCGAAGCCCAGCCGCTTCAGCTGCGCCTTCATCGTCGCGATGTTGGACCACGTCCATTCGCCGGGATGGACCTTGCGCTCCATCGCCGCATTCTCGGCCGGCATGCCGAACGCGTCCCAGCCCATCGGGTGGAGCACCTCGAAGCCGTTCATCCGCCGGTAGCGGGCCAGCACGTCGCCCATCGTATAGTTGCGAACATGGCCCATATGGATGCGCCCCGACGGATAGGGGAACATCTCGAGGATATAGGCTTTCGGGCGCGGCGAATCGTCCGCGGCGCGGAACGTCCCCGCAGCGTCCCAGGCCTGTTGCCAGCGGGCATCGGCCGTGAGCGGATTGAAGCGCGATGCCATCGCGGCGAATGTCCTTGAACTGTTAGCCGATGGTGGCGGCGCGTCTCAGGTCGCGGGCGCGGGTGAGAATGATCTCCTCGAGCCGCTGGACCGTTGCCGCGGTCACCGGCGCATCGACCCACTGGCCGTTCTGCATCACCTGGCGCGCGGCATTGACCCGCAGGGCGTCGGCGCGCAGGTCGCGGTCGAGGATCGCGACGCTGACCTTCACCCGCTCGTTCGGGTTCTGCGGGTTGGCATACCAGTCGGTCGAGAGCACGCCGCCGTTCGAATCGCTCTGGGCGAGCGGCGCGAAGGCCAGCGTCTCGACCGACGCGCGCCACAGGTAGGCGTTGACACCGATCGTCGTCACCTGGCTCGCGGCGAGATCGGCCTGCTTCGCCTTGTCCTCCGGCGCGCGGCCGAAGGTGCGGTTGATATCGTCGCGGATGAACTGGCAGCCGGCGAGCGTAACGGCGCAGGCGGCAACCAGGCCGAGATTGAGAAGGCGAGCCATCATCTGTCCTTGGAAAAACACACTCTTCGAGAGGCCGTTATAGATATCGGCACGCGCCCGGCAAGCGCTGCGTGCCCGCATTTCGACCCGCTTTGCCGTCTAGGAGCGGATTCGAGTCTCGTTTCGAGGCCAGAGCGGTTGTGGGAAAGTTGCAACAGCCGGCATGATTCCGGTATGAAACCCTGTTGCCCGGGTCCCTTCCCTAGGAATGGGGGGCGAGTCGTACTAGGTTTCGGCTGGATATTGGAGTCGGGTGTCTTGAGGAAGCTTCGGGCCATCGGGTCGGCAGGAGGCGCATCGCTCATTGCGGTGACGCTTTTGCTCGCGCCTGCGCTTGTCGCAACCGCCGCCGCCCGCAGCGCAGCGCCGCAGCCCACAGTGGCGCAGGCTCGCTCCGTCGGTGCCTTTACGCCCGCCGTTTCCGATCCGCGCCTCGCCGCCGTGCTGGCCCGCAGCGGCCGCGCACTGGATGCCGGCTTCCGCTTTACGCCTGCAGGGGTGACGACCGAGCGCAACCGGGCTGTTCGCGTCGCCATCCGCGCGCGGGCGAGCACCCCGGCCGAAGCCACGCGCGACATCCTCGGCATCAGTTCCGCCTCACCGGTCACTGCGATCACGCCAAGCTCTTACAACCTTGGCGCGTCCCTTGGCTGGCGGCGCTTTGCGGTTTCGGGCGACATTGCGCAGATTGACGGCGGCGTCGTTCCGGGCCGCCGCGAATCGGCCCAGGTGGGCATGAGCTATCGCGCCAACCGACGCCTGACCGGTCGTGTTGCGGTCGCGGCCGAACGCGCCGAAGGCGCTCAGCGGATCGTTTCGGAAGACGAGGCCTATTCGCTCGACGTGGGCGGCGCCTTCTCGATCGCGCGCAACATCGATCTCACCGCCGGCGCCCGCTACCGCATTGCCCGCGACCGGACTGACTCGCTCGCCCGCGATGAGCGCCAGGACAGCCAGGCCGTCTACGTCGGCACCGCCTTCCGCTTCTAGGCCTCCGTCCAGGCGTCGATCCCGGCCCAGCCATAGGCACCGTCCAGGGCACGGAAGCGCGCCTCGTTCACCCCGCCCAGTGCAACCACCGGTAGCCGGCTCTGCGCGGCCAGGGCCGCGAATCCATCGGGCCCGAGCGGCATGGCCTGGGGATGGCTGCGTGTCTCGAAGACGGGTGAGAGGAAGATCAGGCTCGCCCCCGCCTTCTCGGCGCCGCGAAGCTCGGCCAGATTGTGCGCTGGCGCGGTCCTGAGACCGCTGCCGCGGCCGTGGCCATGGCTTCCATGGGCGCCCCATGCCCGCGCCTGTTCGGAGGTTCCCGCCAGAAGCAGCAGGTGCCCCTGCGGCTCCGCGGCGTGCCGAATCGCATCGAACAACGCGCGCCGCTCATCCGCCTCGAGGCTATAGTGGCGAAACACGATGCCGGCGCCGCGCGGCAACCCCGCGATGGCGCGGGACAGCGACTCCCCCTGGCGCTCGTCGGTCATCAGCCACCGGCGCGGCAGGGGTTGGCGTCCGTCCATCCGTCTTTCTATAGCAGCCGCGATGAGCGAGGCATCAGCACAGGAGCGTCTGGCCGCGATACGCGCCGGCATCGTCAAGGCCACGACGGTCGCGGGGCGCAAGGCGGAAGACGTGACGCTGATCGCCGTGTCCAAGACCCAGCCGGTCGAAGCGATCAGGCCGCTGATCGATGCCGGTCAACGCGACTTCGGCGAGAACAGGGTGCAGGAGGCCGAGGCCAAATGGCCGGACCTCAAGGCACGGCATCCCGATCTGCGGCTTCACCTCATCGGCCAGCTCCAGTCCAACAAGGCGGAGACGGCCGTCCGCCTGTTCGACGCGATCCATTCGGTCGACCGGTCGTCGCTCGCTTCCGCTCTGGCGGGGGCGATGGCGAAAACCGGCCGCCGCCCGGACTGCTTCATCCAGGTTAATATCGGCGACGAACCTCAGAAGGGCGGCTGCGCTGTTTCGGCCCTGCCGGAGCTTCTCGCCGAATGCGCTGCGGCAGGACTGCCGGTTGCCGGCCTGATGTGCATCCCGCCCGACGGGCAGGAGGCCGCGCCCTATTTCGCCCTTCTGGCGAAGTTCGCGCGGTGTCATGACGTCGCCGGGCTCAGCATGGGTATGTCGGGCGACTATGAAAGTGCGGTGATGATCGGCGCCAGCCATGTGCGCGTCGGGACCGCCCTGTTCGGCGCGCGTACGTGACACATGGCGACGGTGATGGCGCCGGTCGATCCTCCGGACCGATCCGCTGCGACGCCCTTATCTTCGATTTCGACGGCGTGCTGCTCGAAAGCGAATATGTCGGTAACAAGCAGATCGCCGACTATCTGACGGCGCGGGGCCATCCGACATCGATCGCCCAGTCGATGGACAATTTCATGGGCCTGTCGGGCCGGGGCTTCCTGAAGGCGATCGAGGACTGGATCGGCCGCCCGCTGCCCGAGGATTTCGCGGCCGCCCGCAGCGCGGAGGATGTGCGCGCTCTCGCCGAAGGGATCGAGGCGGTGGCGGGAGCGGTCGCCTTCGTCGAGAGCCTGCCTGCCGACCTGCCCAAGGCGATCGCCTCTTCGAGCTCGACCAAATGGATCACCTCCCACCTCGATCATCTCGGCCTTCGCCACGCCTTTGGCGACCATATCTATAGCGGCCGCGAACATGTCGCGCGCGGCAAGCCCGCGCCGGACATCTATGTTCACGCCGCCGCCGCGCTCGACGTGCCGATCGAACGATGCGTGATTCTCGAGGATTCGCCGATTGGCGTCACCGGCGCATTGAGGTCCGGCGCGGAAGTGATCGGCCTCGCCGCCGGCCGCCACTGCATGGACGGCCATGCCGGTCGATTGCGGGCGCTCGGCGTCACCCGCATCGCTTGCAGCTTCGACGAGGTGGCGGCGCTGATTGCCTAGAGCTGGTGCCCGCTCCGGTCGCGCTTGGTGTCCAGATAGGCGCGATTGTGCTCGCCCGCCGTGATCTTCAGCGGCACGCGCTCGGCGACCTTGACTCCCTCCGCCTCGAGCGCCGCGACCTTGGCGGGATTGTTGGTGAGCAGCCGCACCTCGCGCTGCCCCAGCGCCTCCAGCATCCGCGCCGCGGCGCCAAAGTCGCGTTCGTCGTCCTGGAAGCCGAGGCGCAGGTTCGCGTCCACCGTGTCGAAGCCCTGATCCTGCAGCGCATAAGCGCGCAGCTTGTTGACCAGCCCGATGCCGCGGCCCTCCTGCCTCAGGTACAGGAGGATACCCCAGCCGGCCTCTCCCATCGCCGCGATCGCGCCGCCGAGCTGGGGGCCACAATCGCATTTGAGGCTGCCCAGCACGTCGCCGGTCAGGCACTCGCTGTGCAGGCGGACGAGGGGCGGGCGCCCGTCCGGGCTGCCGATGAGCAGGGCGACATGCTCGGCCGTGTCGCCGTCGGCGCGGAAAGCGACGATCTCCGCCCCGTGCGCGAACCGGGTCGGCAGCCGCGCCCGTGACACGATACGAACGTCGCCGCCATGGCCGAAGGCCGCGACATCGTCGGTGGTCGCTCGCACCTCGGCCGGCCCGTGCCGCCGTGTGAACAAGGCCGGCAGCAATCCCGCGAGACGGGCCAGGCGCAGCGCCGCCGCGGCCGTGGGCGGAGAGCAGAGAGGTGCGGTCTCGAACGGTCCCTTGAACGGAAAGGCGAGGTCGAGCGCCGGATCGGCAATGGCCGTCGCCATGGCGAGGTCGATCCACGGCGCGCGCCGGATCAGTACAGGTTCGGTCGGCAGGGCCTCGATCTGGTTGGTGAGTTTCAGCGTCGCGCCGCGATGGCCGGAGATCAGCAGGCTTGCCGGCGCAGCTGCGCCGTCGAAGGCGGCAAGGCCGGCAGCGTCGGCGGTCTCGATCGCCAGGAACGAAACCTCGTCAAGCGCCACCGGCCAGCCGCGCCGGAGGGCGTCGATCGCGCGGGCGACGTCCCGCGCGCCCATCAGAGGGAGAATTCCGTCATCAACGGGACATGGTCGGACGGCCGGGTCCAGTTGCGGCACGGCTCGTAGACATGGTGGCGGACCGCCTGCGCGGCGACATCCTTCGTCGCCCACATATGGTCAAGCCGCCGGCCGCGGTCGTTCTTCGTCCAGTCCGGCGACCGGTAGCTCCACCAGGTGTGCAGGCGCTGCGGCGCCGGGAAGAAATGGCGGCCGAGATCGGTCCATTCGTTGCTCTGCTGCAGCGTCGTCAGCGCGTCGACCTCGACCGGCGTGTGGCTGACCACGTTGAGGAGCTGCTTGTGGCTCCACACGTCGCATTCCAGCGGGGCGATATTGAGGTCGCCGACGAGGATGGTCGGTTCCCTGAGCGTTTCGGACCAGCGAGTCATTCGCCCAACGAAATCCAGCTTCTGGCCGAACTTCGGATTGAGATCGCGGTCCGGAATGTCGCCGCCGGCGGGCACGTAGACATTCTCCAGCCGGATACCGTTCTCGAGCCGGACGCCGACATGGCGCGCCTCACCATTGGCTTGCCAGTCGCGCCTGTCGTCCTCGCGCAGCGGCACCCTCGAGGCGATCGCGACGCCGTGATGCATCGGCTGGCCGCAAATCTTCAAGTGGTTGTATCCTAGCCGCCGGAACAGCCCTTCCGGAAATTCGGTGTCACGGACCTTGGTTTCCTGCAGGCACAGGATGTCCGGTGATTCCTCGATGAGGAACTTTTCGACGATCTCGGTCCGGGCACGGATCGAGTTGATGTTCCAGGTTGCGATCTTGAGCGTGGACGACATGGGCTGGGGGATTAGCGGCAGCGGACGGCGCTGTCGATGCGGGTGAACGGGCGATGGTCGGCAAGCAAAGACCCCCGCTCCGGGGGCGTGGAGCGGGGGCCTACCAAGCGTTGTTACGCGAGGTCAATTGCATGGCGCCGGCTCGGGCAACAGGGGGAAAACCCGTATGACCAGTCCCTGCAATTGCAATCTTCCTTCTAAAGGGCCGCACCTGTCGCCCCGATGAACGGCGCGTCAGCCGCGCGGCCCGGCCCTCCGCGGGTCGCGATAACGGAACAGGCTGTCGGCCACCGGCACATTGAACCGTTGGCCCGAGAGACGCACGGTGGTGAGATTGTTCTGCGCGTCGACGGTATTCCAGCCTTGCAGCATGAGCCCGCCCGGTCCGCCCGAGTTCTTGGAGAAGGCGAGCGTGATGGTGCCGAACTCGCGGCGGCGCGGGTCGCGCGCCTCGATCGTCAGCACCTGCGCGTCGTCGCGCACGACGCGGGCATAGCGGCCAAGATCCTGGCTCGAATCGAGCAGGACAGAGAGCGGCGAATCATTGATCGGCCAGCGCTGCACCTGGCGGGCGTCATAGTCGACGAACGTGAGCGCGCGTCCGTCGCCGACGATCAGCATGTTGGCGCTGCGGCCATAATCGAAGCGTATCCGCCCCGGCTGCTTCAAGGTCAGCGTGCCGTTCACCGTCTGGCCGCGCCGGTCGCTCTGGGTGAAGCTCGCGGTCATCGAATTCACCGCACGCAGGTGCGCCTGCACCTGGGCGAGGCCGCCGGCGGGGGCCTGCGCGTGCAGCGCGACCGGGGCCAAGGGTGCGGCCAGTGTCAGCGGCGCGAGAGTGAGGGCAAAAGCGCGAAAGCGCGTCATCATCGTTCCTTCCGGTTCGGTCCGAATTGGGCGGCGATATGAAGTCGGGGTTTTGAATGTCCAGTGAACCCCTGCGGTTCCCGTCGGGAGACTGGTCCGAATCGCAGCGGATCGCGCCGGTCAGGCCAGCGGCCGTCCGTCCGGATCGACGAGCACTTCGCGCCGGCCGACATGGTCGGGCGCTGAAACGATCCCTTCCTTCTCCATCCGCTCGATCAGTCGCGCGGCATTGTTGTAGCCGACCCGGAGCTGACGCTGGAGGTAGGAGGTCGACGCCTTCTGGCTTTCGGCGACCACCTGGACGGCCTTGCGGAACATCTGCGTCTCGGCGTCGTCCTCGCCGGTCGGCTGGCCCTCGAACAGATAGCCGCCATCCTCCGGCTCCTCGGTGACCGACTGGACATAGTCGGGCTGGCCCTGGCCGCGCCAATAGTCGGCGACGGCGCGTACCTCTTCGTCGGACACGAACGGACCGTGGACGCGGGCTATCTGCTTGCCGCCGGGCATGTAGAGCATGTCGCCCTTGCCGAGCAGCTGCTCGGCGCCCTGCTCGCCGAGGATGGTGCGCGAATCGATCTTGGAGGTGACCGAGAAGGAGATGCGGGTCGGCAGGTTCGCCTTGATGACGCCGGTGATGACGTCGACCGACGGCCGCTGCGTCGCCATGATGAGATGGATGCCCGCGGCGCGCGCCTTCTGGGCGAGGCGCTGGATCAGGAACTCGACCTCCTTGCCGGCGGTCATCATCAGGTCGGCCAGCTCGTCGACCACGACGACGATCTGCGGCAGGATCTCGTACTCCAGCTCCTCCATCTCGTACTGGGGCTGGCCGGTCTCGGGATCGTAGCCGGTCTGGACGCGCCGCCCGAGCGGCTGGCCCTTCATCTTGGCCTCGCGCACCTTGGCGTTGAAGCTGGACAGTTGCCGCACCCCCAGAGACGCCATCATCCGGTAGCGCTCTTCCATCTGCTCGACGGTCCACTTGAGCGCGCGGATCGCCTTGGGCGGCTCGGTGACGACCGGGGCGAGGAGGTGCGGGATGTCGTCATAGATGCTGAGCTCGAGCATCTTGGGATCGATCATGATCATTTTGCACTGCTCGGGCGTCAGCCGGTAGAGCAGCGACAGGATCATCGCGTTGAGGCCGACCGACTTGCCGGAGCCGGTGGTGCCGGCGACGAGCAGATGCGGCATTGGCGCGAGATCGGCGACGACAGGATCGCCGGCAATGTTCTTGCCCAGGATGATCGGCAGCGAGGCGACCTGGTCCTCGAAGGCCGGGCTGGACACCAGCTCGGAAAAGCTCACCATCTCGCGCTTCGCATTGGGCAGCTCGATGCCGATGACGCTGCGGCCCGGGATCGTGGCGACGCGCGCCGAGAGGGCGGACATGTTGCGGGCGATGTCGTCGGCGAGCTGGATGACCCGGCTCGCCTTGATCCCGCTCGCCGGCTCGAGCTCGTACATCGTGACAACCGGGCCGGGGCGGACCTCGACGATCTCGCCCTTTACCGAGAAGTCGTCGAGTACCGATTCGAGAAGGCGGGCGTTGCGCTCCAGCGCTGCCTTGTCGAGCGCGACATTGGTCTGCGGCGGGGGCGGGTTCAGCAGGTCGATCGAGGGCAGGGTGTAGCTGTCGCCCAGCGCCAGCGAGGGCTGGCGCTCGCGCTGCGGCCGGCGCGTCCGTTCGGCGGGGGCCGCACGGTCGGCGATGACCGGCGCACGGGCCGGCTCCGCCGGCGATGCAGGCGCGGTCCGGGCCGGGCGGGTTTGCGGCTCAGGCCGGTTCTCGACCCGGACATGTTCGCGGGGCGTTCGCCGCGCGGCGATCCACTCGCGTTCCTCCGCCGTCAGGCCGAGTCCGAACAGCCACAAGGCGAGGCCGCCGGCCGCCGCCAGCGCGATGATCGCGATCCGGAAAGGCGCGGCGATCCCCGCCTCGCCGATCTGCGAGAGGCCCAGCTCGGCCAGGTTGGCGAGCGCCAAGCCAATCCCGCCGCCCCAGCCGGCAGGAAGCCCGCCGACGGCGCCGCCAACGAGCAGGCCGGCGGCGAGGCCCAGCAGTGCGATGCCGGCGATGGTGATGACGAGATAGCGCAGCCAACGCCCCGGTTCCGCGTCGCGCATGATGCGCAAACCGAGCAGCAGGACGAGCGGCAGCAGCAGCCCGGAGAGCGGCCCCATCAGCATCAGGAGGATGTCCGAGGTCCAGGCGCCCGGGGCGCCGATCCAGTTCTGGGTCGGCCCGCCAGCGTCGGTGTTCAGGGCCGGATCGCCGGGATGATAGCTGACCAGCGCGAGCAGGGTGAGCACCGATCCGGTCGCGAGCGCGAGCCCGCCGAGAAACGATCCCGAGCGTCGCGCCGTCTGGCCCAGGCTTTCGCGCCACCGCGCGAGCCGCCCTTCCGCTGCGGTCGCCATGAATTCGTGCCCCAAATGTTCCTGTTCACCCTCATGCCCCCGCGCGGACTCCCGGGTCAAGCTTGGCGTGGCGTCACGGCGTCGCTACAGCGGCAAAATGCGGCAAGCGGACGTGATCATCCTCGGTGGCGGCCTCGTCGGCCTGACCCTCGCCATCGCCCTCGACCGCCATGGCCTTTCCACGCTGGTCATCGATCCGGCCGATCCGGCGAAGCAGGTGGCGCCGGCCTATGACGGCCGCGCGACGGCGGTTTCCAGCACGTCCTGGCGCATGTTGGAGGCGATCGGCGTGGCGGAGCGACTCGCGGGCCGGACCTGCGCGATCCAGGCGATCCGGGTCAGCGACGGCCTCAAGCCTGGCGGCATCCTGTTCGATCCGGGCAAGGATGAGGATCCACTCGGCATCATGGTCGAGAACCGGCTGCTGCGGGCCGCGCTGCGCGACACGGCGCTGGCGGCGGAGCGGATCGAGCTGCTCATGCCGGCGCGCGCCACCGATACTATCCGCGATGCGGCCGGCGTGCGGGTTACACTGGCCGACGGCAACACCGCTGCCGCGCCGCTGCTGATCGGGGCGGAGGGTCGCAACTCGCCGGTGCGCGAAGCGGCGAACATTCCGCTCGCCCAGTGGCGCTACGATCATGTCGCGATCGTTGCCACCGTCACCCATGCGCGCGATCACGAGCGGACCGCCTACGAGACCTTCTATCCCGCCGGCCCGTTCGCCATCCTGCCGATGCTGGCTGGAGACGAGAGCGTGCCGCGCTCGGCGATCGTCTGGTCGGTGAAGGCTAGGGATGGGCCGGCGGTGGCCGGCCTGCCCGATCGCGCGCTCGCCGGCGAGATCGAGAAGCGCATGGGCGGTTTCCTCGGCGAGGTGGTGCTCGCCGGCCCGCGCTGGAGCTATCCGCTTGGTTTCCACCATGCGGGGCGGATCACCGACACCCGCCTCGCGCTCGTCGGCGACGCCGCGCACGGCATCCACCCGATCGCAGGGCAGGGCCTCAATCTCGGCTTCCGCGACGCTGCGGCGCTCGCCGAAGTGCTGGTCGAGGGCGCCAGGCTCGGCCTCGATCTCGGGGATGCGCAGCTGCTCGACCGCTATCAGCGCTGGCGCAGCCTCGACACATTGATGGTGGCGATGGCGACGGACAGCCTCACCCGGCTCTACAGCGTCCCCGGCAAGGCGGCCTCGGCGATCCGCCGTCTCGGCATGGGCGCTGTCCAGCGCATCGGCCCGCTGAAGGACCGGCTGATGGCAGAAGCCCGCGGCGAATCGGGCGAGCTACCCCTGCTCCTGCGCGGCCTGCCGATCTAGCGCGCGCGCTTCCCCGACCAACATTACCGGGACGCCGTCGCGGATCGGATAGGCGAGACCCGCAGCCTCCGACACCAGCTCTTGTGCCGCTTCGTCACAGGCCAGCACCGTCCGCGTCACCGGGCAGACCAGCTTGGTCAGCAATGCGGGACCGAGGCTCATTGCAGCGTTGCCGGGCCATCGGCGCCGCCGGGCGCCATGCGCTGGAACTGCATGAACTGGACCAGGAGGTCGGCGCGGGCGGCAAGGTCACTTGCCTCGAGCAGCGCCTGCTTGGAACCCACGTCGAGCGGTGCGATCTGCGCGATGCCGTTGACCAGCATCTCGTCATCGAGCCGCGCGACCGACTCCCAGTCGACCGCATAGCCGAGCGCGTCGGCATAGGCGCGCGATTCGCGTTCGATTTCGGCACGCTGGGCAATGGCGAGCGGCTCATCCTCGTCTGCATCGTCGAAGCCGCTGCGGTCCGCATCGACCTGGCGATAGAGCGTGTCGACCGTGGCCTCGCGCACGAGGCGGAAGCGGCTCAGCCCCTCCAGCACGATGTTGAAGCGGCCATCGTCCAGCTCCTCGCAACCCTCGATGCGCCCGATACAGCCGACATCGAACAGGGCGGCGGGCTCACCGTCCCTCCTGGGCTGGATCATCGCGATCAGCCGGTCGCCGTCGAGCGCGTCGCGGACCATCGCCCGGTAGCGCAGCTCGAAGATATGCAGCGGCAGCTGGCTGCGCGGGAAGAGCAAGGCTCCGGCGAGCGGGAAGACCGGCACGCGAAGGAGCGCCGCCTCTCGCATCAGCCGAACAGGATCTGCGACAGCCGTCGTCGCTGCGCGGCCGCCCAGGGGTCTTCGAGCCCGGTCGCTTCGAGCAGCTGCAACAGCCGCTTGCGCGCGGCACCCTCGTTCCACTCGCGATCGCGCCGGACGCTTTCGAGCAGCTGGTCGGCGGCGGCGTCGCGCTCGCCCCGGGCCATCAGCGTGCCGGCCAGTTCGTAGCGGGCGTCATGGTCGTCGGCGTCGCGGGCGATTCGCGCCTCGTACTCGCCGGAATCGCCGGCCGGTGCGATCTCGGCCAGCGCCAGCGCCGATCGCGCTTGCGCAACGGCGGGATCCCTGGCCGCTTTCTCAGGCAGGCCGTCCAGCGCCGCCTTCGCCTCGTCGATCCGGCCGGTCGCGACCAGCGCGCGCGCCAGGCCGGCGACGGCCTCGGCATTGTCCGGCGCCATCTCGACGATCTGCCCGAAAATGCTCACGGCCCGCTCGGCATCGCCTTCGCCGAGCACCTGTTCGCCCATCTCGATGAGCGGCTCGATCTGGGCTTCCAGCTGCTGCGCCTCGCCCTGGATCGGGAGCTGGGCGAGGAGCTGATCGAGCGCGCCCGAAATCTGGCTCTCGGTCCGCGCCGAGGAGAGGTCGGCGACGGGCTGGCCCTGAAAGATGGCGTAGACGGTGGGGATCGACTGGATACGGAACTGGGCGGCGATGAACTTGTCTTCCTCGACGTCGATCTTGACCAGCGTCACACCCCTGTCGGCGTAGGCGGCGGCGACCTTCTCGATCACCGGCGACAGCTGCTTGCAGGGTCCGCACCATTCCGCCCAGAAATCGACGATGACCAGATTGGTCATGCTCGGCTCGACGACCTCGCGCCGGAACTTCTCGACCGCCGTCCGTTCGGCCTCGGTCATACCCAATGTCGCCACTTCGTCGTCTCCGGAAGAATTCCTCGTACGCCCTATGTGGTATGGCGACCCCATCTGCCAAGCCTGCGCGACGAGGCCAATCGACCTGGCTCAGGACGGGCTTGCAGGGCGGCAAAGCCCGTGCTAGCAGCCGCCGCCTTACCCGGACCGGTCCCACCGGTTTCGCATGCCGAGCGGGCGTAGCTCAGGGGTAGAGCACAACCTTGCCAAGGTTGGGGTCGAGGGTTCGAATCCCTTCGCCCGCTCCATTTCTTCAGCAAAAACAACGGGCTAGCCGCACAGGCGGCAGCAGAAGGCTGAGCCGGACCTTTTGGGGTAACGGTGGGGTAACAGAAGCTAACCCGTTCGCTTGTCTCCGGGCCGCACTTTTAGGGCAGATTCGCACCCCTTGTCGTTCGCGGTTCCCTCGCTGACCGCGAAACCAGCCACTCGTCAGAAGCGACACCGGCGCGATAGTAGAACGGCATTTCTCTAGCAGCTACAACGCTCGACAAGCGATCAGATCTCACGCAGGCTTCTACTCGTCCTCCTCGAGCTCGGGACAGAGATCGAACAGGATGACGGTCATGAGCCGGTGCCACAATCCGTGCGTTGCTTGCACGATGTCGACCTTGCCTTTCGACGAGTGCAAATAGGCGAAGCCATCGATCTGCAGCTTCGAAGCACCCGGTTCGCTTGTCTTAAGCGTCAAGAGGAGGCGACCGAAAGCGAGCGTCGTCGAGTCATAATCAAACCGCATCCATAGATATTTACCGGCGGCACCGGCGGGGTCGATATCGGCGGTCAGGCGCAGAGCTTCTCTCTGGACCGCATGCGAGAGGTCGACGTAGGCTTCTAACATGCCGACCGCTTTGAGGGCGGCGATCCGGGCGTCATGCTCGTCGAGCGCCTCGACGAGATAGGGCCAGTCCAGATCGAGCTTCCTCGTGGAGAAGGTCAGGCCATCGCTCCAACCACGACCGCTGCGATACTCTTCGAGGTTCCCCCGCTCCACGAGCGCGGCCCGTGGATCGGGCTCCTGCATGATCTTGTCGATGATCGTGAGCCCCTCTTCGATCTCGTAGGTCAGGAATTTTAGGTGCTCGCGATATTCGAGATAGGTCGTGGGGATATCCGCCTGCGAATTAGGGATGGGGAGTTTGTAGCGATATGCAATGTCGTCGGCCGTGAAGCGATAGAGTGGGATATTGACGCGATCGTAGAAGTGAATGGATTGAGTGAGCGTGCGCGCGTTTATGGCGTGCTCGATCCGGTCGAGCGCTTGCCTGCGATGCTGATCGACCCGGAATCTATCGACCAGCGCCTTCGAGCCAACCACGAACCGGCTCGGCGTTTCGCCGTCGCGATCCAGCGTCTGCGCTATTTCCGCTGCCGAAAGCATATAGATTTTCGCATTGTCATCGGCGCCTACATGCAGGACGGCGAAGAAGCCGTTCAACGGCAGACCGTGTTCGTCGAGAACATAGGTTTGGGGGATGTGATGAACCGTACGACCGTCCTGGAAATATTTGGCCTGTACGACACCGATCTTGGGCGGCGATCGATCGGTGAAGCGGGCTCCCAGCGCACGGGGTTGCACGAGAAAATCGGCTCCGTCGATGTCAACCGAGCGTTCAAGCACCCAGAAACGATCGAGCAAGAACGCCTTGGTGCGCGCCTCGCCGACGGAGCCGTTCTGCATGATTTTGAGCCAAGCGGGCTGATCGATCGCATCCATGAGGCGCTCCCTAAATCGTCACAGAAGCGATGAGTGGTTCGGTCCGGCGGAGATCGTTGCCCGCTCTATTTCCTTTCGTGATCGCCCAAAGACAAGCACGCGGCTTCTAATTTGTGCCGGATTATTCTCGGTCGTGCTTCGCTGCTCACGTCCCTGGTTCCCACCGTGACGAACTCATCTTCAGTCGCAACTGTTTCCCTGTCCGGCCAGCACTGCGTTTCATACATAGAATTTGAAGGGTTGCCGTTCTTCGCCCTTCGCTGACCCCATGGTCAGCACGTCGCCGACCATGCGAGCGAAGCGGACGGTAACAGGCAGACCGTCGTTGAAGTTACAGCTGTTATAATTGATCTTCGTAAGGCCCATGATGTCCTCGAGCACCGTGCGGATAGCGGGCCGTTGGAATTTGCTCCGCATCACCGTGATGTGCAGCGGATTTGGCGTTTCCGGGCCGATGTAGGTGTCGAGCTGCGGCACATAGCCCGTCGTCCACAGATAGGCGACCTTATCATCCAGTAGCAGCGCGGTCCCGCGGAGCACCGGATAATCGCCGTCTCGAAACAGCTTTGTCTCCCCGCCGGTCGTGCGGATTCGCACACCGACGACATTCGTCCCTTTCGGCGCCGCCTCGCAAAAGGCCTGCCATTCTTCATCGTTGAAATAGGTCTGGCCGTGGATGAAAAGCTCCTTGGGCGACTCGCCATGCATCTCCCTGTAGGTCGCCAGCACCAGATTCAGCAGATTCTTCGCGGCGTTCTTCTTGAGATGGAAATCATGGTCGCCAGTCTTCCACGGGCCGTTCGCACCCCGAAAGACGACACCATCGCCCTCGTTGAGGAACATCTGCGCCGCGCAGCAGGCATGGCCATCGGGGTCGTCGGGCAGACTCTTATAGACCATGCCGATGTAGCAGACACCCGGCCGCACCGACCCTAGCCGCCAAGGCGGCTTGGGCTGTGTCTTGTAATAGAGGCCGGTCGCGAGATTCCAGACGAGTGTCGCTGCGTCCTGAGTCTTGCGGATCGGATAACCGGCTTTGTTCAGGAAGGCGTTCGGCGCGAGCGTTGTCTCGCGCACGAGTTGGGTCGGCGCAATCGTGAGAAACTCGGCCTTGATGCGCCGATGGAAGTCGGGAACGTCGTTGAAGATGTCTTCGTTACTTTGGTCGATGACGCCGGCGAGCAGCGGCAGGCTCGCCTTCGCCTTCTGGCGACGACCAAAGTTCCCCGCCTCCATGGCAAGGCCGGTGCGCTTGGAACCCGGCCGGCAGCGGTCATAGACGATCTCCGGCAGCACCAGCACCCAGACATCGACCGACTGCTCTTCATTCTTCAGATGCTTGCGGACGCGGTCGATATAGAGGCGCGCCACCTTGTCGACCGACTCGTTCAAATTCTCGATGCGCGTCGCGCGATCGATGTCGGCGAGCTGAAGCGACAGGGCACTGATCTCATCGGGATCGAACGTGATCCCGAACGTTTCCTCAAGACCCGGAAAATTCGCGAGATGCAGTCGGTCCTTCTTTTCACCCTTTCCCGGGGGTGGAACCGAAACCACCCGCATTATGCTGCGCGCCCAAGATCGGAAATGGGCGATGCCGTCGGTCGTACCGACCACTCCAACTTGAATTTCGCGAGCCTTCCTGCCCTTGGAATGCGGCCCATAGAGGAACAGTCCATCCTTGGGATGGGGACTGCGCTCACCATGAGCGAACTCGAGTGCGGGCTCGTGGAGATGGTCAACGACCAGCGAAGACTCAGGAAACTTCACTCTTCGCCCCCCTCATCTTCGTTCTCGGGCCGGCCGAGGGTGCTCGCATCAGTTTCCTCGTCGTCGGCGTCGGCAATGTTGGGAAGTACCGTGCTGACCGGCGAGGTGAACAGGATTGGGGTGGCGTCGAGCACTATGTCGTGCTCGGCGGAGAGCCGTAGGCGAAGGTAGGCACTGTCCCCCGAAAGTAACTCCAGGAAAGCCTGCATTCGGCCATGCCATTGTTTATTGCGCCAACCCTTGCATATCGAGCGCCTGAGCTTGTGCATCTTCTTCGGATCGTCGATGGCGAGCCCCTCGCTGGTGCTATTATCGGCGGCAAACAGCACTCGCGCTTTGAGCTTGAGGTGCCAAAACGGCCAGGTCGCCGGGAGCGCGGTCACGCCATATTGCCAGATATGACCCTTGGCGACGTTGCGGAGCATGGACGAGCGCTTGTCACCCTGTTTGCCCCACGGGATGCGTGTGCCAACAGGTGCGAGCGCCGGAGAAGCGTGGAAACCCAGACTGTTCGAGTAAGAGTATTCGATCAGGCCCTGTTCTCTGCAGAACAGGAACCAGGCCTCCTTGATCATTGCCATAAGGAGGTTGGAGGCGACCTGTCGCCCGATTCCGAGCTTGGGGACGCCGTCTTCATGAAATTTGAGAAGCGGGACACTGCGCTTCAAGCGAAAGCGTCCGATCTCCTCGAATGCCTCATCGATCTCGACCTGGCCGGCGAAACTCAGGAATCCGCGCCCTTGTATCGCTGTGGGATAGGGGTAAGTAGTCAGCGCGCGCTTCAGCCTGTCGGGATCAGAGGCACCGCTCGCCTCGTAATAGTGGATCGCATCGGGCGCTTCGATGACCCGGAGCCAGTTGGACGTGAGCCGCTCAGGCTGGTCGATAAGCGGCACGGCGCCTCGCCGCCTGAACAGCTCCCAATTAGGATTGATGTTAGCCATGTCGGCATAGCGAGGTACTTTCTGCCGGTGTAGCGCATCAAGGAGCGACATTAGTCCTTCGCCCCAGCCACGTACAAAATCGACGGCGACCGTATCGCCGATCCCCTTTACTTTCCGTCCCGCTTCCAGTCGCAGTGGAAGGATGAAACGCTTGTCACCGCGTCTCTGGGCGACGTCGAGCGCAATATCGATATCATCCTGAACCAGCGGGTCATCGAGCGTAGGATTGCGGCTGACGAGCAGGATTTTAGCGGCGCGATGCTCAAGTGCTTGATTGATCTCGCGGCGCCAGCGATCGCCCGGCTCGAGCGTCAGCACGTCGGCAAAGACGCGATAGCCCTCGGCCTCCAGTTTGGGGGCGAGCCAGAGCGCGAACTCGTCATCTATCGGCGACGATTTTAGTATGAAGACGGTGTCACGCTCGGGTGGCTTGGTGGCATCGCGGCTGGTGGTTGCCGGCAGCAAGGTAGCCAGCACCGGCGGTATCGGGGCACGTTTGGGAAGCGCGTCAGCAACCGCTCCAGTGATCAACGTCTTAAGGACCGCGCTGCTCTGATCCCATAGCTTGCGATGGGCGATCTCGATGTCGGGATACTTGCGCAGCAGCGCTACCAAATCCTGCGGACCAACGATGTCGCCGGGTTTTTTCAGTGCCGGTCCGATAACAGTGGCGAGTTGGGTCTTGTTGGCTGGCGTCAACGCCGCCGACGTCGCGAGGACGTAACGGTTGGGCTGTAGGGCGTCGATCGCGGCGCGCTCCTGCTTCATTTTCGCCTTCAGTTTGGCGTAGCCGGAGCGATGATAGTGCTTCGCCTGCAGAATGACTTCGCCGTCCGCAGCAACGTGCCGCCCGTCCATTCCATCGTCGGGACCGTCAGGAAACGACTCAAAGCGGATACCCAATTCCCGACCGAGCAAATCTCGTGTCAGATCTTCGAAGTCGGCGGGCGAGAGCGATGAGAAATCATAGTTCATGTTCCCTAGTTGTCCGCGAGCGTCCCTTCATGGTCAAGTCGATCAGATCAGTGAATCGTCACCGAGATGCGATGCTTCCGCCGACACGAGAGCCTTTCCTAGAGTCTTATCTGGAGCGGGCTTTCTAGGGCGAGCGCTGCAGGCCAAGCGAAGCATTAGCGCAGTCGATGATAGACGCCTTCATGCCTGCCATTTGGCGCGAACTATTTAATGCTTGAAATCGACCCTTGTAGGCAGAGAACGCTCATTTGCTCCACGGGTGTACATGAAGATTACCGGTGTGCGCTGTCGTCGAAAAGATTGAACTGTGAATCGGGAAGATCCTCGTCGCGGTGCGGATCGCTCGCAATCAGCCGCACGCCGTCGCTGTCGAGGGCGGCAGCCACGTTGATCTGGCGGCCATCGACCAGCAACTCGACCTCGGTGGTGTCGAACGACAGCAACTTAGAGAAGGAGATCAGGGCACTCGGTCCTTCGACCGCGACGACGCCAAGATCGCGCAGCGAGATCGAGGGCTGCCGGTCGCCGGCCATACCAGGCATCGCTCCCCGATCGGGCATTGGCCTGGCCGTCTCGAGCAGGACGGTCTGCTGTTCGAACCCGCCGCGTTTCTCGCGTTTCTCAAGCGCCGTCGCGAGCAGATTGTCCCAGTCGATGCCGTTGGTCACGGCGAGGCCGCGCACCACTTCGAGAACATCGGCGAGCTCTTCAATCTTCTGCGCAGGCGCCCGCGCCGCATTAAGCTCGAGCCCCTCCTCGAAAAGCTTCCCGATCAGCGCGACCGAGGCTTCGCCCGGCAACAGACGCGCAAAGGTAACGCGCTCGCCCTTCGCCTGAATGTTCTGCGGTATGGCGTCGCGAACCACCTTGTAATGGCGATGCCGGCCGCGGACGCGCGGATATTTGGGCTGCGGCACGAGCACGAGAATGCCCGCATCGCGCAGGCGATAATAAGCGTGGCCGAGGATCGAACCGTCAAGCTCGACTGGCAGGCTCCGAGCGCTAGCGATGGCGATCACCCGATCGAGAAAGGCATCATCCTCGCGGACCAACTCGACGTCGGGTGCGACTTGGATGATGAAACGGCTGGTATCGCGATTGAGCGCGTCGAGATCATCGAGGTTGCGCGCGGCTTTCGTCGGCAGCGCCGGCCGCGCGGCAGGCTCGAATCCGGCGTATTCCTTCGAGCGAAACCAAGGAAGATGCTGACCGATGCCTAGCTCCTCAGGCAGATCGCAAAACCACATGATCTGAGCGCGATCCTTAATCTTTCGGGCTACCGCTACGGTTTCCAGCGCGAGATGACGCAACGCCTCGCGTGACAGGACCCGGTCGCGGCCATACTGGCGCGCGATTCCGACATAGCGCCAGCTCCCGTCATCCTGTTCCTGCAGGAAATCGGGCTTGAAGCGGACTTGTGCGGCCAGCTCATCGCCGGTGCGGGCATCGACCTGCAACGTGTCGTGTGGCAGGAATTGCAGGCCGTCGGGCAGGCCCCATAGGCAGTCGATCTGCACGAAGTCGTCGCCGATTGAGTAATAGGTCCAGGCGGCAGCCCGCGCGGGAATGTAGCGATGCAGGATGATCGCGATCTCGTTGGCGGCGGCCCCTTTTGCGGCCATCGTCTTCAGCGTATCGCGAATCCAGCTGGCGGCCGCCGCGCCGTCGACAGTGTGCGTGCGCGGTAGATTGAAGGACGGAACCGCTACGTTGGAGCAATCGGTACGCAGAACCGCCCGCCCGCCGGTGAGCGCGTCGACATCCTGAGCGAGCCGCGCGGCGCCCCCACGCCTTCCAAGGACAGCCTCCAACTGATCGCCGGTCGCGAAGAAGAGGCGATGGCGCGGCGGATCGGCGCCAGTCCAGAAGTCCCGGACGTTGCGGAGCTTGCGCCAAGCGGGGTCGCCTTGAACGCGATAGAGAGAGAAGATTGACCCAGCCGAAAACGACTCCGGCGGCGCCGTGACCGTGCGAGCCGCAGGCATGATATGCGGATTGACGCCCGAAGACGTCGGGCTCTCCTGATCGAGCTGGACGATCCAAAGTCGTCCGTTGGCGGCGCACCATTCGAGATGCGAGCGGCCGTCGATCCGCAGATTGACCCAGTGGCAGGCACGTCGCAGCGCCGGGCCGATACCACGCTGCGAGCTGAGCGCGAGAGGCGACATTTCGTCGGGCGCGGCAGCGAATTTGGAGTTCAGGCCGCGATCGGGAGCGAAGGCGGGTGATTCGATCTGGAACTTCCATTGGTTGCGCGTGGCGCTGACATGGATTTCGTTGGACACGTGGCCCGAGAAATCGGGCGCCATGTAACGCTGCAGACAGATACCCATGGCCGGGTGGCGACCATGCGTCGTGAAGTGGCCGTAGATCTCCTCGATCGCTGCGACGAGCGCCGAGAAGGGCGCGTCGGCGGTAAGCCGTACTGAGCGATAAAGACCGCGATCGTCGAGGCCCTCGCCGACCGCGCTCGATCGCACGATGACCGTCTGCGACGAGCCACTTCGCAACAAAGCTGCCGCCTGCTCGAGATTGATGCCTTTGCGGCGCGCCCGCGCGACCCAACCGGCGGGGTCGGCAATCCACTCGTCGGAGAGCCACGCCGGCAGCGCCACATAAGGCGGCACCCAGGCCGGCGCGAGAATCTGCAGGCCGGCGACCTTCGTGCCGTACTGCAGAATCGTCGAAAAGAAATCGAGCAGTGGCGGGTCGCTCGCGGGTGTTAGCGCCGGATGGACGAGCAGACCGGCCGGTCGGCGGCGCGGGCGTGCTTGGCTATCGGCCGGCGCGCGGCTCACGCGCCCTGTTGCCCGGCGCTGGGCGTCGTACCCGCGCTGCCCTTAGGATCATCGACCGTGCCGAACCATTTGTGCGCGAGCTTCTGAAGCGAGGCGAGGACATTGTCGGAAAAATAACCGACCAGCCAGCCGACCCCGGTCACGCCATAAAAATTGGAGAAGAACTTCGAATCGATCAGAGAAAGGATGCCGGAGGCAACCAGCATCGAGACGAACATCGCGACCGCCCCTGACAGGATTGGCACGATCAGGCGCCACAAGACACGATCCCGATTCCAGAGGCCCTTTGCTACCGAATGGTAGAGCCATTTGAGTGCGAAGCAGGAGCCACCGATCATGCCGCTGAAGCCCACGGACATCCACAACAGAAAGTTGCGGTCCTTCGGATAGTCGAACGGAATACCGAACAACCTCATTGTCTGGTGGTCCGCCGGTGAGGGCGGGGCGACATGATAGCCGATCCAAATCAGCCCAACCGTGCAGGTAAGGAGTACCAGGACAAGATAGGCAAATTCGATGCTGATCTGCACCCATGCGGAGCCGCCGTAGCGGCTTTCCCACTGGCCGAGCTGGCGATGATCGAGCTTGTTGTCCGTCTCGATCTCGCTCGCAGTTGCTACTGCTTCGCTGCCACCGTCTGCAACGGGCGCAATAGCGCCAGCGTCTCCTGCACTCGGTTCAGATGCGGATGACTCCGGTAGTTCCATTCTGCCCCGATCCCCAGCTCATCGGCGATCACCCGCCGAATCCACTGCGAAACCGGCTCCGTCACCGCACCGATCATAGTGCGATGATCACCTCTGCTCCAGAGGGCGACATATTCACCTTCGGCGGGCAGCGCGTCGAGCGGCGACACGGTCTCGTGCGCATCGCGCCAGACAATCCCGGCCTCGGTGCGCTTGGTCGCCGCAGCGATCAGATCAAAGGGCAGCGGCACGATGTGAAGGTGGGCCTGATCGACACCACAGCCGGTCAGACTGCCTACGGCACGACTGCCATGCTCGAAGAAATAGACTTCCTGCCCGCGCGTGCCGAGCCGATCGGCGATACGGGTCGCGATCGCATAAAGCTCCTCGCGTTCTTCGATGTTAGTTCGCGACAGGTTGAGCATCTGCCGGCGCGGCACGACCAAGGTCCAGCCCGCAACTAGCGACCCGGCCGACGGCACTGCGACGAACCGCTCGGTGCGCAGAATCTCACGATCCCAGAGCGCTTCCGACCGGGGAATCGAATCATCCATGACCCACGCAAAGCGCGTGTTGTCGCCCATACTGCCAGCTTCTCCCTCGCCGCGTTGCGACGTAGATTCCTACATAATATCGGCCGCTTTACGAACAACAAAGATTTTGTCGGGCCCCTCGGTGGAACGTTGATGGAGGTCCAGCCATCAATTGCAGCACGCACCTGGCTCGGCTCAGCACGCCATTGGCGCTTGCAGATTCCAAGTGCAAATATCGGCAACGTAAGATTGCTTCATGACAGCTATCATCGCTCGCGCAGCGGGAAGGTGTCGTCCGCAAACAGCCACACCCGTCACTTGCCACCTTTCACCCATGCCGCATACAATCGCCTTGCTCCCGCGACACTCGGGAGTGGGGCATGGAAACCCCTCTCATCAGCCGGTCCCGATCTTCGGAGGCCGGGTGGCATGCGCGTATGTCCAGCCGGCAACGGTAAAGGCGCATGCGCCTGTGATGAGCGGGTTTCCAACATCCGGCTTCGGCCGACGCCCCAAACGGACACGGGGCTGGGCCAACTGAGACGACCATCCCCTAAAATTTGGGGGATGGGATATGAAGAGAAGTTCATTTGCCTCAATCGCGGTCGTCGTGCTGGCCTTAGCTTCCGGCTGTGGCTCGAATGCGCAGCCTGAAGTCACCGCAAATCAGACGCAGCCCGACCTGGGCATGGACCTAGGCATGGGGATGGACATGAATCCTCCGGCCGGGAACAGCGCCGCCCGCGATCAACGGCGAGAGCCTGAAACGCCGCAGCAACGACAGAATCGCCTTCGCGAGCGGGCAAAGACCGACCCGGAAGGCGCGGACGCGGAGGCGATTGATGGAATGAGCCAGCGCGAGCTTCTGGCCACCGCCATCAACAGCGCGGGCTATCTGTGCGCTAGGGTTACTGACTACTACCCCAGCCGTGGTGACATCATGGTCCATTGTCGCGAATATCGGAACGGCCGAGGGCGCGTCACCTATCGCGTTGACCCCGTCGCCGGCACCGTAGACCCAGCCTAGACAGGCTCGGCGCCGGCTCGGGCTATCGAAATTTCGAAAAATTTCTTCGATCGCAGTCACCGAGCCGGCGGCTGGCCCCGCCGGGTATACCCCGCCAAGGTACCATGCTCTGAGTGTCAAAATAGCCGCACAAAAGCGCCGCAATCACTTTCAATTCTCTAGCGTCGTGCCATCGAATTGTCTCCGAAAACCAAATACTTGGAGATACTCGATGGCAGATACGAAAGCTGCTCCTGCAGTGGGCAAGCAGCCCGCTGACGCGGCGAAGTCACCCGCACGACCTGTGCTCGGCATTGCCTCCGGCAAGCCGGCAGAGGCGGCGCCCTCGAAGCCTGCGCCGGCGCCCAAGCCTGCGCAGCCTGTCCCGACCGCGACATGGTCTGACGAGGACGAGGCGGCCCTCGCGGCGATGATGGCGCGGCGAAAGGCAGCGGGCTACCGACGCCGGGGAAAGGACGTTGGGGCACAGCCTCTTGGGCGGGGAGAGATCAAGCCCAACGCTGGTACCGTGGCCGCCGCCATCGTTGATCTGATGGGCTCTCGCGAGAGCGTCACACGCTCCGAGCTGATCGACCTGATGGGCTCCGGCAAATTCTCCCACCCAAATGCGCGGCCGAAGCAGGTCGGATGGAGCCAGGGTTATGTCGCCGGTCTCATCCGCAACGGCTTCCTGATCGTGCTGGACAGTAAACCGGCCGACGCCGGAGCCTAGCAATGCGCGTGGTGTCGTACCTCCGCGTGTCCACGGCCAAGCAGGGAATGTCGGGCTTGGGGCTGGAGGCGCAACGGGCTGCCGTGGAAGGGTTCGCGGCAGCCCATCACCATGACGTCATCTGTGAGTTCCTGGAGGTGGAGTCAGGCAAGCGCGACGACCGTCCACAGCTGGAGGCGGCGCTGGCGACTTGCCGCCTGCACCGCGCCACGCTGGTTATCGCCAAGCTGGATCGGCTTGCACGGAACGTCGCGTTCATCGCGAACCTGATGGACGGAGGCGTCGAGTTCCTGGCCTGCGACATGCCGCACGCGAACCGGCTGACGCTGCATCTGCTCGCGGCCATCGCTGAGCACGAACGGGAGATGATCAGCCAGCGTACCAAGGCGGCATTGGCTGCGGCAAAGGCTCGCGGTGTGAAGCTGGGAAACCCGAACGGCGCTGCGGCTTTACGCGATCAGTGTCGGGAGGCAGCGGCGCGGAGCGCGGCCGTTCGGAAGGCAAGGGCTGCCCGACATCTATCCGCTATTGCCCCGCTGATTCATCAGCTTCGATCGGAGGGCTATGTTACGCCCCGCCCGCTGGCTGCCGCACTCAATCAGTGCGGCGTGCCTTCGCCATCTGGCGGCGCGTGGTATCCGGAGCGCGTGCGGCGCCTGCTCCTGCAGTTGAGTTTGACCGCGCTATGAAACCTTCCCTGCTGATCTTCGCGATCATCACGCTCGCTTGGCTATGGGATCAGCTGATCTGAGCGGAAGCGCGCCGCATGTCCGATCTCGAACCTCGGAAGATGGCGGTCGCGGCTCCAAGATTGCTCCTGACTTTTGAGCCCCAACCACCGTTTGGGCTAACGTGTCGGCCTCAACGGAAAGCTACGACTAGGTGTGGCCGATAGCGGACGGGCAGCTTTGAGGCAGAAATTCGCTAGAAGCAGCCATTCAGATTTGCACCTGGCTGCCGAGCTCCATCACCCTGTTTACCGGCGCAACCGCCCATTTGCAGACATTTCCGGTGAGGATCGGATTTAGAGACCAGGCGGAGTTGGCGAAGCGAACGGTTGACGATCGCTTCGTGCTGCCTGATGCTGAAGAAAGGTATCTGATCTGGTCAGCTCCGCGATTTCGATCGTCTCGGCACATCGACCTCTCAATGAAGCTTTTGCTGATATGACCTCCGACCAGGGGCGAGAGCCCGTCGAGCCTCCCTTCGAGACCCAGGATCTGGAAGCGATCATCCATCGCTTCCGGGCGCCGTTGCTCAGTTTCTTCGGCAAGCGGGCCCGCGACCGACAAGAAGCCGATGATCTGGTGCAGGAACTGTTCTGCCGTCTGGCAGCACGATCCGGAACATTGCGAATGGAAAATCCGGATGCCTACATCTTCCAGATGGCGGCAAACCTGTTGCGCGATCATGCGCGCCGGCAGAGCACCCGCAATGCGGCCGACCGCGCGCTTTCGGAGCAATCGACAACTTCTTTTGAGGAGATTTCACCGGAGCGCGTCTTACTGGGCAGACGGCGCCTTGCCGAAGTCCGCAAGGCGCTTGCGGAATTGCCGGAACGGACTCGTGCTATCTTCATCCTGCATCGCTTCGAAGAGCTCAAATATTCCGAGATCGCCCAGCGGCTCGGCATCTCGAAGAGTTCGGTCGAAAAGCATATGATGGACGCGATCCGGTATATGGTCGAGCGGTTGGAGCGGCCGTGATGGCGATTCGGGGGAACGCGGGTGACGCCCCGCGCGAGACGGCGGCCTGGTGGTTCGCGCGCCTGCGCGCGGACAATGTCAGCATCGCCGAGCGCACCCGGTTCCAGACTTGGCTCGCCGACGATCCCGCACACGCGGCGGCTTATCATGACTTCGAGAGCCTCTGGGGTGGCCTGCAGGCGTTCGCGGCCGACGACGAGATACTGGACATGCGCCGCCAAGCGCTCGCGCTCGCGCCTGAACCGAACCGGTTCCGATGGGAGCGCCTGGCAGCGCTCGCAGCGACGGCGACGCTCGCCCTGGCATTGGGCGTTTTCCTGTTTCTCCAGCGCCCGAACTTCGCAAGCAACGCCTCGCTGACGACGGCGGAGGGAGAGGTCAGGGGACCGGGAGTCTATCGGACCGGCGTGGGACAGAATTCGCGGATCACTTTGGCCGACGGTTCGATTGTCGAACTCAACACGGCCAGCACCATCCAGGTGAATTTCAGCGGCGCGCGACGCGACGTCAGGCTGCTGCGCGGTCAGGCACTGTTCCAGGTCGCGCCCAACCCGGCACGCCCATTCGTCGTCGAAGCCGGCGGCCAGCGGATCACGGCCGTAGGCACCGCGTTCGAGGTTCGGCTGCGGAGAGAGCAGACGGTCGTCGTCCTCGTGGAAGGCGAGGTCGACGTCGACCGCGTCCCGACGACGGCTCAGGCGCACTCGGCGCCGCCGCGGCGCATGCGCGCCGGCGAACAACTCGTCGCCGCAACCGGACAGCCGTTCATCGTCCAACAGGCGGACGTGGCGCGCGCGCTGAGCTGGCGCTCCGGCCGGGTGATTTTCTCCGACGAGCCGCTCTCCGCCGTGGTGGAAGAGGTGAATCGCTATTCCGAACGCAAGGTCATTTTGGGTGATCCGACCTTATCGGACCTTCGCATAAGCGGCGTGTTCCGGGCGGGGTCGATCGACAATTTCGTCACGGCGCTCGACGCGGCCTTCCCGATCGACAGCCGGTCCGACGAATCCAGCAACGCCATCGTGCTGACCTGGGATTGAGCGCCCACGAGACCCGGGTTCAAAGTGATCGCCACGCCAAATCGCCGAGGCCCCTGAACTTTTTTTGAGGCAGTTCTTTTCTGCCGCGTCTTACCCCCTACGACCACGGAACAAAGAAACCCGTGGCGCCAGCCGGGGGGAAAGAATGCACTCTTCGATTTCCTTGAGGTCCGCGCTCGTCGCGGGCGTCGCGATGATGGCGGTGGCGCCCGCCGCGGCCCAGACGCTCAGCTTCAACCTCCCGGTACAGGATTTGTCGAGCGCGCTGCAGGCATTCGCGCTGCAGACCAATCGCGAACTCCTCTACTCGCCCCAGCTGGTGGCGAACCGGCGGAGCGGCACGGTGAACGGCAATTTCACCGCGCCGGTGGCGCTTCGCCGCCTGCTTCAGGGCACCGATCTCGAATTCCGCCAACCGGCCCCGAACGTGTTCGTGTTGCAGCGCAATCGCCCTACGGCGAACACGGCCTCGGTTTCGACCCTGACCTCGGCCGCGCCGGCATCTGCACCCACTTTGCCGGTGTCGAGCGCCGCCGAATCGGGAGCGCCCGGCGCGGTCAGCGGCGTCGTGATCGACGCCGCCACCAACTCGCCCCTGCCGGGCGCTGTCCTGCGCATCGAAGGCACCGGCCTCTCCGCCGTTGCCGACGAGCGCGGCGCCTACCGCTTTCCGGCCGTGCCGCCCGGAACCTACAATGTCGTCCTCGAATATCTGGGCGATGCGAGCCGGTCCGAGCAGGTCACGCTGGGCTCGGGAGAGCAGGTGTCGCTGAACTTCGGCCGCGGCGGCGATGAGAACGAAATCGTCGTCTACGGCTATTCCAGCGCGATCCAGAGCGCGCTCAACCAGCAGCGCGCCGCACTCAACAGCGCCACCATCGTTTCCGAAGACCTGCTCGGCGGCTTCCCCGCCGAGACGGTGTCCGAGGCGCTGCGCCGCGTCCCGGGCGTCGCCTTCACCCGCGCGGGCGATACCGGCGAGGGCTCGGGCATCGCCGTGCGCGGCTTCGGTTCGGAAGCGATCAACATCCAAATGAACGGAATCGATCTCCAGGGCACGAGCTTCGAGCGCACGATCGATCTCAGCGGCTATCTCGCCGAGAACATCTCGACGATCACCATCCACAAGACGCTGCTGCCGAGCCACCAGGCGACCGGCTCCGGCGGCTTCGTCCAGATCGAGACCCGGTCCGGCCTCGACTATGGCGACTTTCATTTCAGCGCGAACATGGAGGGCGAACGCGCGCTGGAAGGCGGCTTCGGGAACGAATGGCAGGCCGGCGCCACAATCGGCGGCCGGCTGGCCCCGAATCTCGGCGTTGTCGCGACCGTCTCCTACCGCGACACCAACCGGCGGAACTTCGATGTGTCGACCGTCGCCAATACTCCTGCGGTGTTTCCGGCAGGATTCACCGGCGTGTCGACTGTCCCGGCGAGCCAACAATTCCCCTTCGATCCGGAGTTCAGTAGTCGCCTGATCACCGGCGCGAGCTATTCTCAGCGTAGTCGCGACGAGACGACCCTGGCCGCGTCGCTCAACGTCGCCTGGGACATCGGCGACCACACCAGGCTGCGGTTCGATCTCCAGCGCAACGAACGCGAGGCATCCACCTACTCAGCGCGCACGGTCGTTTCCTTCCTGCCACTCACGAATATCGACATGCCAGTCGCTGAGCTGGGTGGCGAGGTCCGGCGTCGGATCGTGCTGAGCAGCTTTCGCCCCAATCTCGCCCTGGCGTCGACCGATCTCAGCCTCGCGACGGATACGGTCAGCGTGCGTGGCGACACGAATATCGACCGCTGGCAGTTTCGCTACAAGGCCGGCTATTCCCGGGCGCGCTCGCGGTCCGACAACACCGCGCTCAACCTCCTCGGCAACACCCTCACCAATATCCGGGATCTCATCGATCCTTCAACGATCGTGATCCAGCCCGACGACGATGCCGCCCGGACGCTGCGCGTCGTCGATGGTGGCTTTGTCCTTCTCCCGAACGGCGTGCCGGTCCCATCGCTTACCCAGGCGGGGATCAACGCACTGCTCGATCCGGCGGGTTACCGGCTCGCCAGTGCGTCGAGATCACGAACAAACAGTCCGACCCAAGCTTGGATCATCGAAGGCAGCGCCCGCTATACGGCCGGCTCATGGCTCGACTATCTTGAAGTCGGCTTCAAATATGATCGCAGCCGGCGATCGGCACTGGATGGCACATTTGCGACGACCGCGATTGGCGCACTGCGCAGCACGGACACCTACACTCCGATCAGCGGACGCGACACTTTCCTCTCGACCATTGATTCCGCGCTATTGCTGACCGATTCCTTCGGGCTGATAGGCGTCGATTTCGCTATACCGTCTGTCAACGCGAATGGGAATCGGGCGATGTTCGGGGCGCTGGATCGGTTGCTCGTGGACGACCCTTCGACGCCGTTCAACGAGGCGCGCTTTACCCTGAGGGACGTCACGGACGCCGATCCGGTCACGAACCCCAGCGCGCTACAGCCTGCCTCCACTATGGAAGAGCGTCTCGCCGGTTACGTCGAAGCCCATGTCGAGTTCGGCGACTTCGACATCGTTGGCGGCGCGCGTTTCGAGCGCGCCCGACGCACCGGAACGGCCTTGGCCGTGCCAGTGATCACCCTTCCGTCGAACATCACGGAGCCCAGATCTACATTCATTGCCCTGGGGCTGGTCGACTTTCTCGACACCTCCTCCACCGACACGACGATCACGCCGAGTGTCCTGGTAAACTATCGTCCATCGCGACACATCGTTGCGCGGCTTGGATACAACCGGTCCACGGTCAATCCGAGCATTCAACTGATCCGGCGGTCGCCTACATATATCGTCAACCTGCGGACCAACCGGGTCGGGATACAGGAAGGAAATCCAGATCTCCGGCCGACTGTGACAGACAACTTCGATTTGGACTTGGCATATTATTTCCGGAATACTCCCGGATTGGTCAGGGCTGGATTCTTCTATAAGAAGACAACCAACAATTTCAGCAACATTCTTATTGCCGACCGGCCCGGCGATGTCCGTGATCGTATCCTGACTTATTTTCAGCCGCTGGTGGCGACTCGCCCCGAATTGTTCGCTTTTAACGACCAGACGGAATTCTTCGTGAGCCGGCCGGAGAACGGCGAGGGCGGAACGATCTGGGGCGTGGAGCTCGAGCTGATCCGCCGGTTCGATTTCCTGCCCGGCTTTCTCGGCGGCTTTGGCGTGATCGGCAACCTGACCTACACGAAAGGTGACTTTCCGACGCTCGTCTCCGGTCGCACAGATGCCGGCGTCCTCACCAACTTCTCGCTGGATCGCCCGCTCGAGGAGCAGGCGGCGTTGGTCTACAACGCGGCCCTCACCTATGCCGGCGGCGGGTTCGAGGGACGGCTGATCTACACGCACCAATCGGTGACCGTGAACAGCTACGAGGTTCACGACATCAACACCGTGACCCCTTCCTATGCGACGCTCGACCTGCGGCTGAGCTACAATTTCCGGGGGCCGGGCGGCGGGCTCTTCACCCTGTTCCTGGAGGGGGACGATCTGTTGCGCGATGCAGACGACCCTGACATCCGCAGCGCCATTGCGAACACGCCGGGTCGGGATGAAGCGCAATACTTCTTCCCCAACGTCTTCCAGTTCAACGGGGGACGCACCTTCACCGCCGGCGTTCGCGCGCGTTTCTAGCGCGGACGGCCGCCCATTCACTTCCGGTACGCAAGGGTTCTCAGATGCTAGGATCGAGTTGCTCGAAGCTCGCGCTTGTCGCGGCGGGGCTTGTCTATGTCGTGCCGCTTTCGCCGGCAGCCGCCCAGCCTGCCGTCACGCCAGCAACACAGGCTCAGGCGAGCGGCCTGCCCGCCGATCCGGCGGTGCGGTCCGGCGTGCTTTCGAACGGGATGCGCTATTCGATCATGCGCAACGCGACCCCGCCTCGCAATGCGTCGCTCCGCCTGCATATTGGCGCAGGCTCGTTGCATGAGGCCGAGAATCAGCGCGGCATCGCCCATTTTCTGGAGCATATGGTCCTGAACGGCACCACCAATGTGCCCGAAGGCGAGTTCGTGCGGCGGCTGGAGCGGCATGGCCTCCGGTTCGGTCCGGACACGAACGCCTCAACCGGCTTCGAGCGGACGGTATACAAGCTCGACCTTCCCCAGGCCGATGCGGCGACTGTCGACACCGCATTGTTTCTGCTGCGTGAGGTGGTCGACGAGGCGACTCTGGCCACGAGCGCGATCGATGCCGAGCGCGGGATCGTCCTGTCCGAAGAGCGCACGCGCTCGACCCCCGCCTATCGTACGCTGGTCGATCAGATCGGATTCATGCTCTCCGGCCAGCTCGCGCCCAATCGATTGCCGATTGGGCTGACCGAGACCATCTCCACGGCGCCACGCGAGCGGTTCGTGGAATTTTATCATGCCTATTATCGCCCCGAGCGTGCGACGCTGATCGCGGTCGGCGACTTCGATGTCGACGAGATGGAGCGGAAGATCCGGGCGCAGTTCGACACCTGGCGCGCGGAAGGGCCCGCCGGCGCCGATCCCGATCTCGGTGTCGTCGCGCAACGCGGCGTCGAGGCCCGGGTCCGGATCGAACCGGGCAGCGCCGAGCGCGTCTCACTCTCCTGGCTGCGCGCGCCGGACCATCGTCCGGACACGCGCGCCATCCGCGCCGACAAGTTGGCCGAGCGGATCGCGCTGCAGATACTCGATCGTCGGCTGGAGCGGATCGCCGCCGTTGCCGAGACCGCGCCCTTCATCTCCGCGAGTACGACCCGGGCCGATCAGGCGCGGAGCGCCGAGGTGGTTCAGGTTTCCGCCACGTTCCGCCCCGACGAATGGCGGCCGGCCCTCCGGGCGATCGAGCAGGAGCAGCGGAGGCTCGTCGAGCACGGCGTCACCGATGCCGAGGTCGCGCGCCAGCTCGGCCAGATTCGCACCGCGTTGACCACCGCCGTAGCCCGCGCGGCGACCCGGCGCTCGTCCGACCTTGCCAATCGCATCGCCGATGCGATCGACGATGAATCCGTTTTCACGGCCCCCACAGTCGATCTCGCGGTGTTCGAAGAAGCTGCCAGCGGATTGACGCGCGAACGGATCGAGCGCGCCGCCCGCGAGCTGTTTCGGGGCAATGGCCCTCTTCTGTACATGAGCGGCGCCCGCCCGGTGGCAGGCGGCGAGGCGTCCTTGCGCGAGACCTATGTCGAGTCCCGGGCCCAGGCTGCGGCGGCTCCCGACACGGCGCAGGCCGCAGCCTGGCCCTACACCGATTTCGGCGCGCCCGGCCGAGTGGCGGAGCGGCGCGAGATCAACGGCGCGATCGACGCCACGCTGGTCCGCTTCGCCAACGGCGTGCGGCTGACCGTCAAGCAGACGAACTTCGCCGACGACGAGATCATGGTGGTGGTGCGCACGGGCGACGGCCGCGGCAACATCCCCGCCGAGGGGCCGAGTCCGCAATGGGTTCTGGGCACCGGGTTCGTTCTCGGCGGCCTTGGCCGCATTGGCTTCGAGGACATGCGCGACGTGCTTTCGTCCCGGTCGGTCGGTGCCCGCGCGCTGTTATATGACGAATCGTTCGCGCTGCTCGGGCGGACCCGGCCCGAGGATTTCGAGACCCAGCTCCAGATGCTTGCCGCCTATGTCGCCGATCCCGGCTGGAATCCGTCCGGCTGGAACCGCATCCGCGCCCAGGCCGACACCATGCATGCCCGCTACGAGGCAACACCCGGCGGCATCTATGAGCGCGAGGCCGCCGGCCTGCTGCACGACGGCGACCGGCGTTGGGCGACGCCCAGCCGGGAGGAAATGACGGCGAGCGACATCTCGATCGCGCGCGACCTGCTGGCCGATGCCTTCGCGCGCGAGCCGATCGAGGTCATCATCATCGGTGACATCGGCGTCGATGAAGCGATCGCCCGCACCGCGGCCACATTCGGCGCCTTGCCGGAGCGCATCCCGGAGCCCGACACCATCGTGCCGCCTCGCTTCCCGGCCGGCACCCCGACCCCGGTGCGACTGACGCATTCCGGCCGTGCCGATCAAGGTCTGGCCCAGATCGCCTGGCCGACGATGGGCCAGTATCGAGACAGTGCCGGGTCCCGCGCCCTGAGCGTCCTGACCTCCGTGTTTCGGTTACGCCTGACCGAACGGATCCGGGAGGAGCAGGGCGCGACCTATAGTCCAGTCGCCAGCCAGGTGACGTCGCCCTATTTCGATGATTTCGGTTTCATGTTCGGCCGCATCGAGGCGCCACCTGAGTTGCTCGAGCGCTTTCTCGCCGACGCGGCCGACATCGCACGCGACCTCGCCGAGAATCCGATCAGCGAGGACGAACTCGAGCGGGCGCGACGACCGATGGTCGAAGGCGTCCGGCGGTCCCGTAACTCGAACGGCTATTGGCAGTATGCCCTGGCGAGAATTCAGGAAGACGCGCGGGTGGCCGAAGCGATCCGCACCGAGCAAAACGACTATGAGCAGATAACGCCGGAGAGTCTGCGCGAGACGGCGCGACGGTTCCTGCGCCCAGACGCGGCATGGAAGCTGATGATAGAGCCGAGAAGCCTCGAGAGCTCTCATTGAACCGACGCCCCAAGAGGGGCACCCAGGTGGAAGGAGACATGGCCAAGCTGGCTCGGGGAGCCTCAGCAGCTTCCCCAGCCGAGTGTTCGTCCAGAGCTATTCGTACGCGACGCAGGCGACCACGGGCTATATCGACTTCCTCTCTGACAGGGCGACATTCCGTTAGCGACCACGCCCTGGCGAAACCGGGTCGCGCTAAACCGGGATGATCGTTCTGGTTTCGTCCGATACGATTACAGCAGCGCCTCGTTGCTGCACAGGTCAGATCGAATTGGCCGAGACAAAGAAACAGCCGGTCGCGGGACGCATTCCTTCGACGAGAAGTCGGATGCCTCGCCAGTCATCTCAATCGCCATCGCCCTCGAGATTGGCGGAAGGATCCTGGTCCAGCGAGAACGCGCTCGTGCGGCGAAGCTTTCTGATTGCGTCGCCGCTGTCGGCGCTCGATTGCGTGACGTTGATGGCGAGCGTGCCCGGGACCACGGTCAGCAGATAGTTGTTCGACAGGCCAAGGCTGCCCTGGCCGATCGCATAGCGACCCGCCTGCTCGCCCGGCATGCGGGACAGCGCGCCGGAGAAGGCGTCGCTGCCGACGAGCGAGCCATTGCTGATGCGATAGGTCAGGGCGGGGTCGGGCTGGCCGAACAACTTGGCGAGGTCGTCCGCCGCGACGGTTACCTGCCGGCGCAGGATGTCGGCGGTCACCGGACCGCCGTCGAGCGACACCACATAGTTCCCGGCCTCGGCGCCGCCGAAGGTCAGGCCACTCACGGCCACCGCGCGCCCGACGCCGGCATCGGGGTTGGTGAAACTGAAGCCCGCGGTCGCCGAGACCGTGTCACCGGCGATCACGCCGTTGAGCGCGATCCGTCCGGTCGCCCCGATGGTGCCGTCATAGACGCGGCTGTCCGCGTGCGCGGTGCCGGTGATCGCACGCCGGGTGATCGTGGCGGTGTCGCTGGCCGTTCCGGCGACGGTGTAGTTGCCGGCATCGCCGCCACCGAGCGTCAGGCCGCTCGCGGTCACGACGCGATCGCCTGCATTGCGGCTGTCAAAGGCGATCGTCCCGGCCACGCCGACCCGATCACCCGCGATCACGCCGCCCAGTTCCAGCGTGCCCGTCGCAGCAGTCGTCCCGTCATAGACCCGATCGTTGGCAGTCAGGGTGACGGTCAGCGACCGGGCGAGGATGTCCGCCAGGTCGGTCGCCGTCGTATTGACAGAGTAGTTGCCGGCATCCTCACCGGTAAGCGCGATCCCGCCCGCAGTCGCGGTCCGGATGCCGGCATTGCGACTGTCGAACGTGAAGCCGCCGCTGCTCACGCCCAAGCTGTCGCCGGCGACCACGCCGTCGAGCGTCAGCGCGCCGGTTGCCTGCGATGTGCCGTCATAGGTGCGATCGTTGGCGTTGAGGGTCGCGGTGACCGCCCGGACGAAGATATCGGCAAGATCGGTCGCGGTCGTATTGACCACATAATTGCCCGCATCGGCGCCGGTCAGAGTGATTCCGCTTGCGGTCACGATCCGGCCGGTGCCGGCGTTGCGGTTGTCGAAGGCGAGCGTCGCCGAGGTGCCGATGGAGTCCCCGGCGATCACGCCGTCCAGCCGGAGAGCTCCGGTGGCGCCGGCCGTGCCATCATAGGTGCGGTCATTGGCCGCCAGCACGGCCGCGATCGCCCGTGCAGCGATGTCGGCGATGTCGGTCGCGGTCGCGTTGACGATGTAGTTGCCGGCATCCTCTCCGGTGAGCGTGATGCCGCTGGCAGTGACGGTCCTGCCGGCGCCGGCGTTGCGATTGTCGAACGCGTAGTTGCCGGATGCCGCCACCCTGTCACCCGCGAGCACACCCTCGATCGTCAGTGCACCGGTCGCGTTGACCGTTCCATCATAGATGCGGTCATTGGCCGCGAACGTCGCTGTGAGCGCGCGTGCGAGGATGTCCGCGAGGTCGGTCGCCGTCGTATTGACCACATAATTGCCGGCATCCTCACCGGTAAGCGCGATCATGCCCGCGGTCACGGTCCTGGAACCGGCATTGCGACTGTCGAACGTAAGGGCGCCGCTATTCACGCCCACGCTGTCGCCTGCGATTACGCCGTCGAGCGTCAGCGCACCGGTGGCCGCTGTCGTGCCGTCATAGGTGCGATTGTTGGCGGTCAAAGTCGCGGTGAGTGCGCGAACGACGATATCCGCAAGATCGGTCGCGGTCGTGTTGACGATATAATTACCGGCATCCGCGCCGGTGAGCATGATGCCGCCTGCGGTGACGGTCTTGTCGACGCCGGCATTGCGGGTGTCGAAGGCCAAAGTGGCCGAGGTGCCGACCGTGTCGCCGGCAATGACGCCGTCTAGCTGGAGACTGCCCGTCGCCCCCGCCGTGCCGTCATAGGTGCGGTCGTTGGCGGTCAGCGTTGCGACGATGGCCCTCGCGGCGATATCGGCGAGGTCCGTCGCGGTCGTGTTGACGACATAGTTGCCGGCATCCGCGCCGGTGAGCGCGATGCCGCTGGCCGTCACCGTCTTGCCGGTGTCGGCGTTGCGGCTGTCGAAGGCCAGGCTGCCCGTGGCGGCCACACTGTCCCCCCCGACCAGACCGGCGAGATCGAGTGCGCCGGTGGCGCTGACCGTACCGTCGTAGGTGCGGTCGTTGGCGGTCAAGGTCGCGGTGAGCGCACGGGCGAAGATGTCCGCGAGGTCAGTGGCGGTGCCGTTGACGATGTAATTGCCCGCGTCGGCGCCGGTGAGGATGATCTCGCTGGCCGTTACCGTCTTGCCGGTGCCGGCGTTGCGGCTGTCGAAGGCCAGGCTGCCCGTGGCGGCCACGGAGTCTCCCTCGACCAGGCCGGCGAGCCCGAACGTGCCAGTGGCGTTCGTCGTCCCGTCATAGGTGCGGTCGGCGGCGGTCAGGGTCGCGATGAGCGCGCGCGGGTCGATACGGAGCGTCCCGGCGCCGAACGCGAAGTCATAGTTCATGTCCGACTCCAGCGTGCCGAGTGTAGCGGTCAGCGCGTAACTGCCGGCATTGCGCCCGGAGCCGGAGAGCGCCGCCGCGCCCGACCAGGCATCGGCCGCACGGTCGCCGTTGACCAGTCCGGTGATCGCCGCGGTCAGCGTCGGGGTCTGGCCGTCATAGATGATCACGAGGTCGTTCGGCCGCACGGTCAGCACCGGGCGATAGCCATAGACGAAGCGATTGCCCGCACCCGGCGCCGCGGCGAACGCCCCCGCCTCGAAATCATAGGCCGCGCCGTAGAAGCTCTTGCCCGCGAGCCCGCCGAAATCATTGCCCGGATCGGACGCGCCGGCATTGCCCGATGTCTGGCTGTAGACCAGCCAGCGGCCGTTGCTCGCCGACAGCGCGCCGCCGCCGCCGAGATTGCGGAACAGGCCGTCCGACGCGAGCCTGATCGCATCGCCAGCGGCCGCCGAGGTGACCGTGCCGGTGGCGCCGATCGTGAGACTCCTGGACTGGATGGTGACGCCGAGCGCGCTGGACACCGCGCCTTCGATCGTCAGCGCCGCGTCATTTTCGAGCCACAATGTACCGCCAACGGCGAGGTCGCCCAGCGCGGCGATCCGGTTGGCACCGCCGAGCCGGAGGTTGCTACCGGCCGCGCCGGCGAAACGGTCAGCGGTCACCACGCCCGCATCCTGCCGGATAAAACCGGACGCCGCGACAAGGCGCACGGCCCCGCCCGCTTGGATATCGTCGGTGAGCAACAGGTCGCCCGCCGCGGTGAAGGCGATGTCTTCGCCGGTGAGGAAGCCGAGAGTCGCCACGGCGTTGTTGCTGGTCAACGCGATGTTGCCGCCTGCGCGGGCGTTGATGCGGTTCGCCGTGATCGCGCCGCTCTGGCCGATGCTGCCATCGTTGGAGGTGACGTCGAAGGTTCCCGCCGCCGAACCGAAATCGAGCGTGAAATCGCCCAGCGCGCGGAACGTGACGTTCCCGTTGCTCGAGGTGAGACGGATCGGGCCTGCGCCCGGGACCAGGTTGGCGCCGCTGAGATCGATCGATTCGTTGGCGGTCGCCAGGATCGATCCGGTCGAGATCGTGCCCGAGAGCTGGCGGATTCCACCCGACAACGCGGCGAGAGCCAGTTCGTCGCCGGAGACGTCGCCGGTGAGCACGAAGCTGCCGTCGTTGGTGAAGCCGGCGAGTCCGCTGCCCGCGGCATAGTTGCCCAGCTCGTTGACCCGGTTGGCATGGTTGAAGTTGAGCGCGCCGCCCGCGCTGGCGTTGAGCCGGTTCGCGGTGATGATGCCGCCGGTGAACAGCATCTGGAGCAGCGACCCGCTGTCGGTGCCGAGCGTCACCTCGTGGCCCGCTGCGGTGACGTCACCCCACAGCATCAGTGCACCGGCATTGCGATAGGTGATATCGCCGCCCGCGGTCACATCGCGCAGGTTGGTCACATTGTTCGCGCCACCAAGCGTGATCGCCCCGCCCGCCTCGGCACCCAGGCCCAGCGCGGTGATCGCGCCCGAGGTCTGCGTGATCGCGCCGATATTCGAGCGCAGCGTCACCTCATGGCCAGCAGCGGCGATGTCGCCATCCAGCGCGAAATCGGCCGTATTGCGGAAGACGACGTCGCCACCCGCGGTCAGCCCGCCGAGCGTATCGATGAGGTTCGCTGTGTCGAGGGTGACCCCGCCATTGGCGGCGCTGACCGTCAGCCTGCCCGCGCCGATGCGCGTCGACGCGGCCTGGCCGATCGAGCCGTTCAGCGACGTGAACGTCGCCGTCCCGGGCGTGTCGATCATGCCCAGAACGAAGTCGCCATCGTTGCGGAAGGCGATGTCCGCACCCGCATCGAGCGCGACCGTTCCGGTCGCCGCGATCTGGTTCACCGCATCGAGCGAGAGCGCACCGGTTGCGCGGGCGCGCAGGTTGGCCGCCTGGATCAAACCGCTGCTCTGGTTGATCGAGGCCGCGTCGAGCACGACCTCCCCATTTGCGGTAACCGCATCGGTCAACTCGAGCGCGTCGGTGCTGGTGATGCTGACATTGCCGGTGGTCGAGACGGTCCAGCCGACCGCCGCGATCCGGTTGCTTCGATCGAGCGTCACATCGCCCCGAGCCCGCGCGATGAGCCGGTCGGCGGTGATGATCCCGCCCGATTGCGTGATTTTCCCGCCCGTCGCGTCATACCAGCCCGGCTGGGCATTCGACAGCAGCTCGACATTACGCGCCGAAATGTCGCCGGCGATGTCGAGCGCATAGTCGGACGCTACGAAGACATCGGCGCCCGGTCCGGCCGAAAGCGCGTCGATCCGGCGGATACCGCCGCCCAGCACCACGCCGTCCCGGCCATAGGCGGTGAGCCCGTCGGTGGCGAAGACCGCATTGTTCACCATGCTGATCGCGCCCTGCTCGCTGCGCAGCACGGCATTGCCGAAGCTCCCGATCAAGCCCTCGAGGATGAGATCGCCGGTGTTGGTGAAAGTGATGTCCCGCGACGAAAGGCGGACCGTCCCCGCGATGTCGTTGGCGGTGCCGAGATCGATGCTTTGGACGGCGAAGACGTTCAGCCTCTCCGCGGTGATGTTGCCGCCGGTAATTGCGTTGACGCTGTTGGAGAGCCCGACGAAGTGGCCGGCCGCGTCGATCCGGTCGATCGTCAGCAGCCCCCCGAAGCCGCTTCCGCCGGTCAAGATCGATACGTTTCCGCGGCTCACCACGTCGAGGCGCGCGATCTGGTTGTCGGCATTGTACAGCTCGACGCCATTGCCCGCGTTGAGAACCAGTGAGCCGACGACAAGGCCGCCAGCCGCCTGCTGCGTGATCTTGCCGAGGTTGGAGATCAGCTCGACCGTGGGCGCATTGATCGCATTGATCGCGATATCGCCGGTGTTGCGGAAGCGGACATCGTAGCCGCTCGCGTTCAAACTGATCTCGCCGACCCGGTTGTGGTTGAGCAGGCGGATGCCGGCGGAGGCCGCAGCCCCGGCCGTCGCCTCCAGCCGGTCGGTGACGATGACGGTGTTGCCGATCTGGTTCAGGCCGCCGCCGGTGTTGAAGATCACCCTGTCATCGGCAGCAATGCGTCCGTCGAGCTCGAGCGCGCCAGCGGTGCGCAGGCTGAACACCCCGCCCGTGGTGACGTCATAGACCGTGTCGAGCGTGTTGAGCTTGTCGAGCAGGATGTCGCCCGCGGCCATCGCCTCAAGCCGGCCAGCGCTGAACGCCGCGATCTGGCGGATGTCGCCGCTGTCCGAGGTGAGCGAAAGCAGGCCCGGCGTGCTGACCGAGCCGAGCAGGATCGCGTTCGCCGAGTGGAAGGTGATGTCATCGCTGGCGATGAGGTGGCTCGCGTTGGTCGAGCCGATGTCATTCGCGCTCATCAGCGCGATGCCGGCCGCGGTCAGGTCGAGATGATCCGCGGTGACCGTGCCGGTGAGCTGGCCGATATAGCCCCCGACCGCCATGGCAAACGCGCCGCCGGCCTGGATGTTTCCGCCGAGCATGATCGTGCCGGCATTGTTGAACTGGATCGAGCCGGCGGCGGTCAGGTCGCCGAGCGTATCGACGAAATTATACTGGCTGAGATTGATGGTCGTCGCGGCATTCGCGTTGAACGTGCGCGTCCAGATCGCATAGCCGGGCACGACCTGCTGGCCGACCGAGCCGCTGTTCGAGGTCAGGTTGACCGTGCCGTTCTGCGCGGTGATCGCCTTGACGACCAGGTCGCCCGCGTTGCGCAGGGTGACCGTGTCGCCGATCCCTGCCCAGGCGTTGAACACGCCGACGGCGTTGGCGCGGTCGAGCGTGATGTCGCTACCGGCACGCAGCGTGAGCGTAGGCGTGGCGACGGTACCACCCGACTGGGTGATCGAACCCGTGCTGGATGTCAGCGTGACCGACCCGGCCGAAATATTGTCGGTGAGCGTCAGGCTGCCCTGCGTAGAGACGTTGATCGCGTTGCTGGCGTTCAGCGCGCCCAGGTTGGCGATATCGTTCGTGCCGGTCAGGTCGATCGCGTCTGCCGCTGTGGCGACAAGCGTGCTCGCGGAGACGCTGGTGCCCGCCCCTTGCGTGATCGAGCCAGTTTCGGAAATCAGCGTCAGCGTGCCCGGCGCGCTGACGTCGGGGAGCATGATGTTGGACCAGTTGCTATAGGTGATGTCGCCGCTCGTGGTCGACAGGCCGGTAAGCCCGAAGATGAAGTTTGTCTGGCCCAGGTCGATGCCGGTGCCGGCGCTCGCGTCGATCGCGCCGGCGGTGATCGAACCCGCGGTCTGGCTAAGTGCGCCATCGGAGTGGAGCGTCAGCAGGTCAACGCCAGCGTTGACGATGCCGGTAAGCACGAGATCGACCGACGAAGCCAAGGTGATGCCGCCGGTCCCGGTGATTGCGCCTAGCCTGTCGATGGCCCCACTGAAATCGATCGCTCCGCCCGATGAAGCCGCAAGCCCACCGATGCTCCGATACTGGCTCGCACCGGCCGTGCTGATGTTGCCGCCAGCCGTCAGAAAGACGTCGCTGGCGCGCATATCGCCGAGCCGGATATCCCCCAGCGAAACGAGTGTGATATCGCCGATGCCGGAACCGCCGTAGTCGGCGAACAGGCCTTCCATCCAGCCGAGCCGGTTGGCGGCGCTGGTCAGCGCGATGCTGGCGCCGCGGATCGAAACCTGGCTAACGGGGTCGAGATTCTCGATCCTGCCGCCGCTCTGCGTCACCGCCCCGCGCGCGCGCAATTCCAGATAGTCGGTAACGATGTTGCCGCGCAGATCCACGGCGCCCGTGACGTTCAGGATCAGCCCGGTATCGACGTCACCGATCGCGTCGATCGCGTTGCCATAGGTGCCGGTCGGTCCTCTCAACTCGGCGAGGGCGGCCCCGGTCACACGAAGCGTGCCGGCCGTGATCAGGCTGCCGGTGCTGGCCTGCCGGATGAGCCCGGCGGAGTCCATCGAACCGAGCGTGAGCGTCTGGCCGGCGGCATTGATGTTCCCGACGATGTCGTAGCCATTGGCGTCGGTATAGGCGATGCCGCCGGAGACACTGTTGCTGAGCGTGCCGAGCTGTAAGACATTGTTGCCGGCCTGAGTGAGCGCGATGCCCGTGCGCGCCGCGACATCGAGCCGTCCTGCGGTGATCGCACCGCTGGTCTGGCTGATGCTCGCATTCTGCGCGGTGAGCGAGACGGTCTGCCCGGCCGCGGCGACATTGCCGCCGAGGATCATGTCACCCCCGCGGCTGACCAGATTGATCCCGCCTGTACCGGTGTTGGTCAGGCCCAGGATCGTGCGGACGCCGTTCCAGTCATTGTTGAGCGAAATGCCATCGACCGCCGAAACGCTGAGCTCGTTCGCCTGGATCCCGTCCATGACGCCGCTGGACTGGGTGATCGCGCCGCTATCCGCGGTCAGCGTGACGCGGTTGCCGACCACCGCATAGGTGACGTTGAAGCCATCGATGTCGCGATAGACGACGTTACCGCCGCCCGACGCCGCGAGGACATAGACATTGTCGACATCGTTCGCGCCGCCCAGCAGGACCGAACCGGTGGTCATCGTCTGGTAGAGATTGGCTTCGAGTGTCGCCGCCCTGATCCGGCCGCCGGTCTGGTTGATCCCGCTACCGGCCTGCAAGGTCAGCTTCCCGCCGACATCGATGTCCCCGGTCAGCGTGAAGCCGCTATTGCGTGCGTGCACGGTGGCGTTGGTGCCCGCGGTCAGTCCCGCGATCTGCGCGATCTGGTTTCCGGTGCTGTTGGTGAACGAGATCGCGCCGTTCGCGGCGTGGGCGAACAGCGAGGCGGCGGTCACGGCGTTGGCGGAAGAGATCGAGCCACTGTCCGAAATCAGCCGGAGCGCGCCGCCGTTCGTGTAACCGCCGAACGCGGCCAGATCGATGCTGCCGGCGTTGCGCAGCGTGAGGTTGCCATTGGTGCCGACTGTAAGCGTGCCGGTGCTGCCAAGGTTGTTCGCGCCGCCCAGCAGCAGATTCGCGCCGCTCGCGCTGAGCGCGGCGGTGTCGATGCGGCCGGTGCCGCTCTGCGTCACATCGCCAGCGCCGATGAGACGGACATCATTGGCCGAGATGGTGCCCGCGGTCTGCGAGATCGCCCCGCCCGACGCCCTCAGATCGACCGAGCGCAGGCCGCTCCGGCTCGCGCTGACGTCGCCCGCAACGGTGAAGCTTCCGGTATTGGTGACGAGGACGTCGCCATAGGTGGCGACGAGCCCGGTGAACGTATTCACGGCCACATTGCTGGTCAGATCGATATGCCCGGCGGTCGCCGACAGGCTGCCGACGCTGATCCCACCCGAAGAGAGGTCGCCGGCGGTCGTGACGGTGGCGCTGCCGGTGGTGTTCAGTGCCACCGACAGGGCACCCGCGCCGCCATTGTTCAGGGTGATGCTGCCGCCCCCGGTCGAGGTGGCGGAGACATTGGTGAGGAAGTTGTTCGCGCCGAAGCTGATATCGCTCGCCGCAGTCGCGGTGAGCGCCGCCACGCCGAGGAAAGAACCGCCGGTCTGGGTGATGCTGCCGCTATCGGCGATCAGCGCGAGGTTGAAGCCGTTGCCCGCAACCGTGCCGCTCAGCGTCAGGCTGTCGCTGGCACGGACCGTCGTGTTGCCGGCAAAGCCGAGCTGGAGCAGATTGGTGCTGCCCGCGACATTGATCGCACCGCCGCTTTGAAGGTCGAGAAAGAGTTGGGGCGTCGCGAAGGTGCCGGTGCCCGACACCGCGCCACGCGCGGTGAACACCACCCGGCTCGCCGAGCTGATCGTGCCGTCGATCGCCAGCGGATTGTTCGCGCCGACGCGCAGATGGATCTCGCCCGTGCTGCTGGCGATATTGCCTAGATGCGCGATGCTGTTGTTGGCCGAGGTGCCGAGATCGATTCCCTGCGTCGCGCTGGCGGTGAGCGAGTTCGCGGTGAACGCGATATTGCCCTGCTGGATATTGCCGTTGTCGGCGATCAGCGTCAGCGCGCCGATGGCGGTCGCGCCGCCGTCGAAATAGAGGCGAGTTGCCGAGCGAAGGGTGACGTCGCGGCCCGAACCCCAATCCAGAGTGAGGCCCCAAACGCCGATATTGTTGGCGCCGGCGAGGATCAGGTCGCCGCCCGCCACGAAGGAGTCGGTGCCCATCCCTGTGCTGGTGATCGCGGCACTGCTGTCCTGCAGGATCGAGCCGGCGCTCGCCCGCAGGCGGACCTGCCGGCCCCTGATCGTGCCGGCAGTCTGGCTGATCGCGCCCAGGTTCGATGTGATCGACACGTCATGACCGGTCGCCGCGGTGACGGTGCCGCTGAAGCTGACCGTGGAATCGGTGGCGATGGCGATACCGCCGCTGGTCGTGGTCAGATCACCGAAGTTCACGGTGCCCAGCGCCGCCCGGTTCAGGTCGATCGCTGCGGCGTTGATATCGAGCCTGCCGATGTCCAGCGTGCCGCCAGCAGTCACCGTGCCTGGAGAGGTGACGGTCATCGTGCCCGTCGTGCTGCCGGCGATGCCGAAGCCGCCTGCCCCCTTGAGGTTGATGGCGCCGCCGCCGGTGGAATTGGCGGCAATGCTGGTGAACAGATTGTCCTGGATAAGATCGATGCCGTCGCGCGCGTTCGCAGCGACATTGCCGATCAGCACGCCGCCACTGCCCGCGGTCTGGCGGATCGCGCCATTGGCGGCGTTGAGGATCACCCTGTTGCCAAGATCATTCGCGGTGCCGGTGAGCGCGAGATTCAGGTCGCCATTGCTGTTGACCGTGAGATCGTTGCCGATCGCATAGACATAATCGAGCGTGGTGGCGCTATCGAGGTTGAAGCTGCCCTCGCCGGACAGCTCGGCATGGGCGGCGCGGATGACGCCGCTGCCGCTCGCCGGGCTCACGTTCAGGCTCACCTTGCCGGGCGAGACGATGTCGCCGGCGATATCGGTGCTGGTACCGTAGCTGTAGAGGCTGATATCGCCGCCGGCGGTCAGCCCGCCGATCCTGTCGATGGCGTTCGACCCGGTGAACTGCATCGAGGCGCCCGATCGGGCGGTGAGCGTCCCCGCGATGATCCCCTGGACGTTGGACCAGAGCACGCCATTCTCGGCCGTCAGATCGACCGTGCCGCCCACGGCGGTCATGGCAGCGCTCGTCGTAATCGAATCGCTTGAGAGCATCGTGATCGCCGGGGCGGTCAACGTGCTGGCAGCGTTATTGCCCAGCGCGATGTCCGCGCCGCCATTATTGGCGACCGCGGTGGCCGACGCCGCGCCGTTCACGATGTTGTGGTTGGTGGTGAGTACGATCGCGCCGGTCTCGTCCAGCGCTGCCGTGGTGGCGGTGATCGTCCCGGTCGACAGCAGGCGGGAGAAGATGTTCGTCCTCGAGACGACCGCGGCGAACACGCGGTTGCCGCTGGTCGCACCGCCAAGCGACAGCACATCGCCGCTATTGGCCGTGCTGGCCGTGCCATCGGCCCCGTTCGCCACCTCGAAGCTGATCAGGTCGAGATCGTCGGTGCCCGTCGGGCGGAAACTGATCCTGTAGGCGTTGGCCGCGCCGTAGAGCACATTGCCGCCATCCTGCGCCGAGATGCTCGACCCGGCCTCAGTCGTCACCACCGGCGCCACCAGCGCGATCGCGCCGCCACGGCTGGTGATCTGCGCGCCGTTCCGCACCAGGATGCTGCCGGTATCTGCGCCACTGAAATTGAAGCTGGTCGAGCTGCCATCGAGGAAGCCGCCTGCGCTGCTGTCCGTCGCCCGGTCCACTGCCGCGCTGGTGACGAGCAGACCGCCGGTGTTGATCCGGGCATGGGCGCCGATCACCACGCCATTAGCGTTGTAGATCCAGATATTGCCGCCGGCCGGGCCGCCCGCGCCGATCAGGCCGTTGAGATCGCCGTTGATCGTGCTCGCGGCGCCGCCGACGCGGTTGAGGACGATGTCGCTGCGATTGGCGAAGATGAAGTTGGCGGTGTCGCCGCTCTGGAGGTCGAACCGGTCCCAGTCGATCACCGTCCGCGAACCGCCGAGCGTGACGTCGGTGGTACCGCCCGACTGGCTGATGACCGGCGCGGCGCCATTGCTTTGCGTCGCGGGCTGGGTGGCGCTCGGCACGAGCTGCGCATGGGCCGGCGTCGCCCAGAGCATGATGCTGGCGAGCCCGCTCAGAGCGGAGGTGGCGAACAGGCGGCTGCGGCGATGGAGAAGCATGATGGGGTCCCTCAAAAGACCGAGACCGAAAGGCTGATCAGGAAGCGATCGGGCGGCACGGGCGTGTCGGGTGCGATCCGATCGAACGGATGCGCCCAGGCGGCGTCGAGCGCGAGGCGGGGGCCGATCTGCGCGCGTACGCCCAGGCCCGCCGAGCGCAGCCGGGTCTCGCCCGCGCCGGGGCCGATATTGGTCAGACGCACGGCATCGACGAAGCCATAAGGGCGAATGACGGCGTTGCGGCCGATCGGGATCGGCACGCTGGTGAGCTCGAAGGTGGCGCCGAGCGCCCGGTCGCCCGACGCCGCGGAGGGATCATAGCCGCGGCCGATCGACAGGTTTCCCGCCGAGAATTCCTCATATGAGAGCAAGGGCGTGTCGGTATATTGCCAGCTGGTCGAGATCGTCCCGACCAGCGGCCCGGCAATCCGTCCGCCGACCGCCAGCTCGGCGCGGACCACCGTCGCATCGGGGCGGCCGCCGAAGCGCGAGGCGAGCCGGTTGCCGAACCGGGTGGCGCCCAGCCCTTCGAGCCCTTGACGGATCTCGAGCGACCCCGTCGCCGCCACCGAATGGTCGGCGAGTTCGCGCGGCGCCCAATGACCGTCCAGTCGTGCGAAGAGGATACGCAGCCTGTCCTCGGTCAATGTGGCGACGCCGCCGCCGAACTCGACCTTCTGGTCGATCCAGTCGAGGCCGCCCGAAAGCGTCAGATTGTGGCGGCGGTGGCGCAGCAGCGGGTAGCTCAGCCGCGCATTGCCGGCGAAGCTGCTGCCGATGAGGTCCAGCGCCGCGATCGCGCCGCCCGGCCGGGTCCTTGCGAACGCGCCCGACAGGTCGAGCGACAGTCCCTCCCCGCCCAGCCTCACGCTTTCGGTGATCTGGATCACGCGCTGTTCGTTGCTACCGAGCGTGCCGTAGCCGACGATCGAGGTGCGCTCGCCAAGCCCGGTCAGGCTGTTGAAATCGATCCGCGCGGTGGCGAGTTCCCGCCCGGTCGAGAGCGAGCCATGATCATTGATGGCGAAACTGGCGGTGAGCGGCGTGCGCGAGATGGCGATGTCGAGATCGACCGCGCCATTGCCCTCCGCCGCCTGCCGCAGTGACGCCTGGACTTCGACGCCCGGAATGTCGGAGGCGAGCAGCAGATAACGCTGCGCAACGTTGAGATCGAACGGCGTGAGACCCCTCAGGCGATCGAGATAACGGGCGACCTGGCGCTGCGCGGGGCCGGCGTCGCCATGATAGCGGACCGAGACGATATGCGCCTCGGTCACCTCCAGCACGACCCGTCCCTCCGCGATCCGTTGCTCGGGAATGGTGATGCTCGCGAGCACGCCGCGCTGCAGATAGAGTGCCGCCACCCGGTCGCGGATCGTACAGGCCGCGCTCACCGGCAACTCGCGGCCGATCAGGTCGCCATAGGCGAGCGTGAGCCGCTCGCCGTCGAGCGCGAGATTGCCATTGGTGCCGCGGAAATCGACGCCCGCCAGAGTGAATCTCAGGTCGCTCTCCGCGAACGGGCATGGCCCTGCCTCGAGATTGCGGAAGAGCTCGCCGCGCGGCGCCGCCGGGATCGGCGACTGGCGGGCCGGATCGAGCTGCTGACGCGAGGGCAGGACCTGGGCCTGGGCCGGCGCAGCGAGGACAACGCCCGCCAGCAGTAACGCCGCGACGAGGGGCTTGCGCCCGGTAAGGGCATGCGGGCCGGCGGCACTCGTCATCGATCGGCTTCCGTCCTGAAGAAAAGAGGAAACGAAAGGGCCGCGCCACCAAAAGTCGGCACCGGCGATCCTGTGGAAAAATCGTATCGCAGACGAAATCGCGCGTCTGTCGCTACTAATAGCGACAGGGGTGGGGTAACTTCTCGGGCCGCCGCGTTTTCTTGGACGCGAACACGCACAACCGGTCCGGCGACCCAGATATTTCGCCAGAATTTCAGCAGTTCCATTGATACCGGTCCCCCGCCGCGCCGGAGCCCATGCGGCGCGGTCCCGGAGGCCTAGGAAGGGGTGGACCGGCGGACTAGCTCCCATATGGGAGTGGGGTGACGGGTCAGGCCGTCCGGACAGGAACGCTAGCCGCGCCGGATCGACGGCACCGACATGGCCAGCCGGACGAGATCGAGCTGGCGATGGCATCCGGTCTTGGCCTGGATGGTCTTGAGCCGCGTCCGCGCGGTGGAAAGCCGGATGCCGAGCCGCTCCGCCGCTTCCGCCAACGGCACGCCGTCGATCACTTCGCCAGCGAGACGGGTCTCGGCCGGAGAGAGGCCGAAGCGGCGCGCGATCCAGGTCACAGCGCCGGGCGGCGTCTCGTCCGGGTCCGAGACCACGAGAAGGATCTGGCCGGGCGCCGTCGGCAAGCCGAACTCGACGGCCGACGCGATCGGCCAGAGCATGGCATGAAGCGGCGACCCGCCGTGACGACGCGGCAGCATTACTCCGGCAAGACCGGCGTCTCCTTGCACCCCGTCGTCAGGCAGCGCCCGGCACGCGGCAACTGCGTCGTCGAGCGCACGACTGCTCCTGTCGTCGAGACTGTGTGGCCGGCCAAGGCGATTGACCGCCAGGCCGTCATTCCGCGCGATCAACGCCTCGGCGTGGCCATTCATCGTCGCCACCCGGCCGGCACGATCCAGCACGAAGGCGGCATGGGCCCAGCCGTCGAACACTGCTTGCGGCGCCATGGCTGCCGAGCGCGCCTCGATCAGCGTCCGCCGGAGCTTGAACGCACGGCGCAGGTGCGGCGCGAGCACGCCGAGCAGGGCCATCTGATGGTTCCGCCGCGCGTCGTCGTCCCGCCGGTCGCAAAGGGACAGCGAGGCCCAGTTCCCGGGTTCGCGCTCCAGCACCATGCCGGTGCCGTGATGGCCGATCCGGTGGGGGCGCATGAAATCGTTGTAATGTTCGGTCCGGAACAGCTCGTGCTCGCCGATGATCGCCTCCGTCCGCGTCGGCCGGCCGATCTCGTTCCGCGGCACGAAGTCCACATAGGGGCTGTTGGAGAAATAATAGGCCGAATAGTCGCGCTGCGCAGCCTCGGGGAAATTCATCACGACATTGAGCTCGGTCGCCGCGCCTGCACTTTCGTGGCTGAAAAGCATGATGGTGAGGTCGGGATAGATCGCTTCGATCCGGCCGACCACCTCGCGCCATAGGCGCGGCTCTAGCGCGGCTTCATAGATGCCGCCGACCAGCTCGGCCACGAGGCTCGGCGTGAGGGGTTCCGGACGTGGCATGACGCGTCTCATTTCCTGTCGGACCGGCATCGAAACCCTAGTCCGGGAATGCGTGCCAAACAAATTGTAACGCCGGCGCAATTGTGCGTATGTCGCTATTAGTAGCGACAGCACCGAGCGTGGCTGATGGTACAAGGGCAGAATAGGGGCGTCGTCGGACGTCCGGCCGGCCGCGCAGGACATCCCGATGCCCGATTTCTCACCATCGCTGCTCAGGGTCGCGCTGGTCGAGGACGACGTCGTCTTCCAGAACAGCTTCACTGCTGCGATCGGCAGCGCCGGGGACATGGAGCTTGTCGACGTCGCGCACAGCGTCGCCCAGGCGACACGCCTCATCGAAGGTCCGCCGCTCGACATTCTCGTGGTGGATCTCGGCCTTCCCGACGGATCGGGGATCGAGGTCATCCGCGCCGCGCGCACTGCCTGGCCGGCCTGTGGTATCATGGTAAGCACCACCTTTGCGGACGAGAAGCATGTCATCGCGTCGATCGAGGCTGGCGCGACGGGCTATCTGCTCAAGGACAGCTCGGCCGAGCGTATGGCCGACGAAATCCGCACATTGCATGGAGGCGGCAGCCCGATCAGTCCGCGCATCGCCCGCCAGATTCTGCTGCGCTTCCGGTCGCCGCAGCCACAGCCGGAAGCACCACCCCTCGCCTCACCGCTTTCGCCGCGCGAGAGGGAGGCGCTTGAGCTCAGCACAAAGGGATTCAGCTATGACGAGATCGCCGATCTGATGCAGGTCTCGCGCAATACCGTGATGACGTTCATGCGGCGCATCTACCAGAAACTCGAGGTACGCTCGAAAGCCGAGGCGATCTACGAGGCTCGCAACTACGGAATCCTCTGAGCCATGGAGTTCGCGCGCCGGCTGCGTACTTTCCTCCTCTATCTGGGTGGGGCGGCGCTGATCCTCACCGGGCTCTACGCGGTCAGCCGGCCATCGGGATTGCACCTGACGCAAGCCGGGATTTTCATGCAGAATAGCGAAGGCTATCCGCCGCCCTCGCGGACTGCCCACCGCCGAGACCTCTCCGGCCCCTGGCACACGGTGACACTGCCTCACGCGCCACAACCGGACGTGCTGGCGGGGGCCGGCGATGCGGGGCGACTGCCGACCCAGACGACCTGGTACCATTTCGGACTCGATCCCGCCCGGCCGGTGCCGCGGGGTGCCTACCTCTACATCCCGCGCTGGAAGACCGACGGCGAGATCGCGATCTATGTCGATGGCCGGCTTTTCTATCAGTCGCATGCCAATTTGCAGTGGAACGGCTCCAACCGTCCCCTCTGGATCGCGCTCGAAAATGCCGCGGAGACCCAGCCGCCGCGCGAGATCCTGATCCGCATCCGCCATGTCCGCGGCATCGGCGGCGCGATCTCGACGCTCTGGATCGGTACCTACGACCAGATCGGCGGCGCCTATTTCGTGCGCAGCTTCTTCCAGACGGAGCTCCCCTACATCAGCTCGGCAATGTTCCTGGCGACGGGGATCTTCGCCTTCTTCGTCTGGCTCAGGCGGCGGCGCGAAACCCTCTATCTGCTGTTCGTGGCGATGACCGTCGCGACGTTCCTGAGGGGCATGCACACCTATATGGGCTTGGACCGGCTGCCAATTTCGGATGCATGGTTCGGCTGGTTCACGGTCAATTCGATGGGCTGGATGGTTCTCATCGTCCATCTCTTCCTGACGCGCCTCCACCATCATCGCCAACCGCTGCTCACCGCGGCGCTGCTCGCGATGTGTATCCTCTTCGGACTTGCCACATTGCCAGTCTTCGCGGGCATGTTCGACGCGACGATCGCCTCACCGCTGATGTACATCACCATGGCGGTGCTGGGCGGTCTCGCCTTCGGTCTCGGCCTGTACCGGAGTTGGCGGGCAGGCTCCGTTGACGGCTGTGTGCTTGCCTGCTTCGGCCTGCTCAACGTCCTGCTCGGCGGCTACGACCTGATGCTGCAGAACAATCTCGTGAATATCGAGGGCCTGTTCCTCACCTTCTACGCCCAGATCGGCATGATCATCGCCTTCTGCGTGATCATGCTCGGTCGCTACACACGGGCGATGAGCGAGGTGGAGCGATCCAACATCGTGCTCGCCGAACGCCTCACCGAACGCGAGGCCGAACTTACCGCCAGCCACCAGAAACTGCGCGAGGTCGAGCGACGCGAACTGCTCCATGAGGAGCGCCAGCGGCTGATGCAGGACATGCATGACGGGCTCGGTTCGTCACTGGTGAGCGCGCTCCGCGTCGTCGAGCACGGCCGGATCGACGAGGCCGGGATCGCCCAGCTGCTCCAGAGCTGCATCGACGATCTCAAGCTCACGATCGATTCGATGGAGCCGGTCGAGACTGACCTCCTGCTCCTCCTCGGAACCCTCCGATTCCGCCTCCAGCCACGCCTCGAAGCGACCGGCATCCGCCTGCGCTGGAATGTTCGCGACGTGCCGCCTTTGACCTGGCTCGACCAGCGTCACTCACTCCATATCCTGCGCATCCTGCAGGAGGCTTTCACCAATGTGATCAAGCATGCCGGCGCGAGCGAGATCGCGGTCAGCACCGGGGTCGCCGACGGCCATGTCCTGGTGAGGATCGCCGACGACGGCTGCGGTTTCGACACGAGCGGCGTCGTGCACGGGCGTGGCCTCGGCAATCAGGCGCGGCGCGCCGAGGTGATTGGCGGCAAGGTGGCGCTGTCCTCCGGGGCGAGCGGCACAGCGTTCCTGTTGCAGCTGCCGATCGCGCCGCATCGTTCCGATCTGCGCCCGCCGACACTGCTCACATGACCGGGCCGCTCCCCGGCGCGACCGGCCTGGTCATAGGCGCGTCATCATGATCCACGATGGGCGCGTGGGTTGAATTCTTTTGGGGGGCCAGATGTTTCGTTTTTTCCCGCTCAGCGCTGCCGGTGCACTTGCCTTTACCGCTTCCCCCGCTTTCGCCCAAAGCATCGCCGGGACAACGGACGACACGATCATCGTGACCGCGCAATTGCGCGAGCAGAATCTGGTCGACGTGCCGATGGCGATAACCGCTTATGACGGCGCCTTCCTCGACGAATTCGGTCTCAGCGAGTTTGACGAGCTGTCGCGCTTCGTTCCGGGTTTCGAGGTGCAGAATCAGTCGCCGAACAATCCCGGCTTCGTCATTCGCGGGATCACGTCCGATTCGGGCAGCGCCTTCACCGAGCCGCGCGTCTCGGTGTTCCAGGACGGCGTCTCAATCTCCAAATCGCGCGGCTCCTATGTCGAACTGTTCGATATGGAGCGGGTCGAAGTCGCGCGCGGACCGCAGTCGACGCTCTACGGCCGCGGCGCGCTGATCGGCGCGATCAATCTCATCCAGAACAAGGCGGATCCTGGCGGCTTCACCGGCATGGTGCGGGGCAGCTACGGCAGTGACGACAGCTGGCTGACCGAGGGGATGGTCAATCTCCCGCTCGGGGAACGCGCCGCGGTCCGTGTCGCCGGCCGCTATCGGCAGCGCGATGGTTTCATCGAGAACCTGCTCGGGGGGGACGATTTCAATTCGGTCGAGACCGGCGCGATCCGCGGCGCGCTGCGCGTCGAGCCGACCGACCGGATCTCGATCGACCTGATCGGCAACTATCAGGAGGATCATCCGGCCGGCACCTCGTTCAAGTCGCTGTCGTTCAACCCGACCGATCCAGCCACCGGCGCCGTGCTCGGCGACAGCCGGCCCTGGACCGGCGCGGCCCTTGCGCCCGGCGCGGGCTTCGAGAATGGCCGGGACCTCGGCCTGGATCGTGAGGTGTGGGGCGTGACGGGTATCGTCAGGGCCGGACTCTCCGACAGCTTCTCCCTGACGTCGATCACCGCCTACCGGGAGTTCGACGGCATCGAGATTTTCGACGCCGACGGTATCTCGCTCCCGGTGCTGACAGCCGCTGAGGCCGCGCGCGGCGAGCAGTTCAGCCAGGAAATGCGGCTGACCTACGAGAGTGACCGGGTGACGGCGTTCATCGGAGCCTCCTACTTCCATGAAGAGGGCTCGCAGCGCACGCCCTCGCAGTTCGATGAGCGGGCGCTGCTGGCGCGGCTCGCAGGCCTGCTCAACGATCCGATCCCCGGCCGGCCGGCAAGCGATCCGGCGCCGGCGGTGATCTTCGCCAACACCACCTTCACCAGCCAGCTTCTGCAGGGCGTCGCGGCGGCGTCGGGCGTGGCGTTGCCGGGACCGCTGGCTCAGGGGATTGCCGCCAACCTGAAGGCGGGCCATCAGGAGACGTCGACCAATTTCTCCGAAACCAGTTCGTTCGACATCTTTGGCGACGTGACCTTCCGCGTCACCGATCGGCTCGAGCTCGGCGTCGGCCTGCGCTACAGCCATGACGACAAGACCTCGGGAACGAGCGCCGCGGTCCTCAACGGCCGCTCGATCCTCGGTGGTTTCATTGGCGCGCTGGGCCTGCCGGCGCCGCAGCGCGCGGCGCTGCTGACCGCACTGGCGACGCCGGGCGCGGCGACCATCCCGCCGTCGGCGCTGTTCCCGGTGCCGTTGTTCGGCCTTGGCGCGCAGCCGACCCTCAACAATGGCGACGTGATCGAGGCGGACCTCAAGGACAGCGGCTTCACCTGGCGCGCCGTTGCTCGTTACGAACTGACCGCGACCAGCAGCCTTTATGCAAGCTATGCCCGCGGCCGCCGGCCGGAGGTGCTCTCCGCTTCGCCGCCGGCTGCGCCGTTCGGCGCAGCCCGTTTCGATCGGATCGACGCCGAGACCGTGGACAGTTTCGAGTTCGGCGTGCGCAGCGAAACCCGCAATCTCTATCTCGACGGCTCCGTCTTCTACTATCGCTACGACAATTTCCAGACGCGCGTGCAGCAGGGAACGATCTTCCTCGTCACCAATGCCGGCGAGGCGGAAGCCTATGGCTTCGAAGGGCAGGCGCGTTGGCGGGCGAGCCCGAACCTCACCTTGCTCGCGACCTACGCCTACAACCACAGCCGCTTCCGCACCGGCGTGCGCGACGACAACCGCTTCCGCCTGTCGCCTGATCACAGCCTGTCGCTGGGCGCGGTGCTCGGCGTCGATCTCGGGCCGGGCCGCCTCAGCTTCACGCCGAGCCTCACCTGGCAGTCGCGCGTCTATTTCGACGACGACAATGATCGGCCGGATCTGCAGACCGTGGCGACGGGCGCACTCGTCAACGATCTGATTCGCGACGAGACCCAGGGCGGCTATGCGCTGGCCAATGCCCGGCTCGGCTACGTGCTCGACAACCGCTTGGAGATCGAGGCCTGGATCACGAACCTGTTCAACGAGAATTATATCAAGGATGCGGGCAACACCGGCGACGGGATCGGCTTTCCGACCTTCATCGCCGGCGAGCCGCGCTTTTACGGCATTCAGGCTACAATGCGGTTCTGACTATGCTTGGCCGGTTGCCGACTGCCGGTTTTCGGGCACAGGTATGGAAGCCGCCATTCAACTTGTCGTTGTCGGGCCAAGAATTCTATCGGCCTGGACGGCCGCCCACCTCCCCCAACTACTCAGTGACCATCGGAATCTGGTGGCCGGTCTTGAGCTTCAAGGCAGTCGTCCCGAGCGACCGGAATGGGCGCCTAGCAGACGCTCGGATCGTTCGGACCTGACTGAATCGAAAATTGATCAGGCATTAGGCGCTGGCGGGTAAATTAACGCAGCGATACCTGTGGACTGCCCCGCCTTTCCTCTCGAAGAGGATCGAAATGGCTCGACGGGATCATTTTCCCGGGGGTAACGGGCATAGAAGGCCTGCGGGCAAGTCACCTACCACGGATGCCATGGCTGGCCGGGCGTTTTCGATAGTATAGCGACCAACTGCCATCGAGGTTCGACATTCTAGTCTTTGGAACTAACCCTGGTAGCTATGGCAGTTGACAATTTCAGTTTTCTCTACAGAGGGTTAGGCTGCCAGCGCCGCCGTGGCAGGGCGCTGGCAGCCTTGGCAAAATCACATCACCGACTTCAGCTGGATAGGGCTTGGCGCGCGGTCGACAGTCAGACCAACCTCCTGTTCGAGATGGTCGCAGCAGTCGGCGTAGGACGGCAGGACCACGACCTGCTCACGCTTGCCCTCGCGCATCGGGCGGTGTGACGCGAGTCCGCCAGGAAGCAGCTTCCCTAGCTGCTTCGCCCATTCCGCCTTCGAATTGACCGAGTTTCTTGCGGTGCGACCGTCATTCTCGCACCATTGCGTGTATCTGAAATACAGGGTGTCCTTGCGTATCGGCGAAGGTGAGAATCGTAACAGCTTCGGCCTTGGGCTGCCGAGGATCGATCCCCTGTGCGGCGTCTCGCAGCATCGCCATCGCAGCTTGTCGTGCTTGAGCGAGCGAGATGACCGGATAACGCCCAATCGTCCGTCGCTGCAGGCGACCATGAACGCGGATCATTGCGGAGAATGATCTGGTGCCCCGGCTCGTTATGCGCAGGTGCAGACCTGGACAGAGCTGATCAGCGTAGTCCAGACGGCCAGCTGGAGGCGGCTGCCGGGTCTGAATCCACCGGTCTGTCAGGCGCTGAACGGTCAAGAATTTCCGGCCCCAAATGTGTCGCTTCGAGGCGAGATAGGTGGCCGGAATCCTCGTGTGCAATGGGATGGAAATCGTGACTAAGTAGCTGATCAGTCTCACGAATTCTCAGACGTTCTCCCCCGCTCTCTTCAGCCGCGAAAATTAACTTTCGACGGCCACTCCGGGGTAACAATCGGGGTGCGGGAGGCCTGAGCTTGCGTGAGAACGGGCGAGCATTCGTGAGACACGCCTTGCCACTCGATAGGCGGCCCGGAGACGCTATGAAATCGCCTGAGATGATCCTGGCAGCGGTTGCCAAGGTTGGGGTCGAGGGTTCGAATCCCTTCGCCCGCTCCATTTCTTCAGAATCTGAGCGCGGCAGCGTCGTCCGGAATCAGGTGCTTGAACAGGGCAATCGTGCGCGCGCCGTCCTCCGGGGGCAGGGTTATGGCGTGCCGGACAGTCGCGGCGATCAGAATCATGGTGAGCCGGGACGCCGTCGCAAGGGCCTCCGTATCTGGCCCTGGAGCGATTCGCGTCAGTGCCTCAGCCAGCAGCCCGGCGAGACGGGCGCCCTCGGCCTCGTCTTGCGCCTGTAGAGCGCGGTCTGCCTGGGTCGCCTGCCAGATATCGCGCATGACCGGCGCATCGGCGAACATCCGGTAATAGCCGTCGACGATGCGGCACAAGGCCGGCTTCACGTCTGCCGCCGTCTCGATCGCGCTGAGCTCGCTCTCCACGCAGGCCCGGCCGATCGCGTCATACCGCTCGGCAAGCGTGCCGATGATCGCCGTCTTGTCGGGGAAGTACTGGTAGAGTGAACCGAATGGCACGCCGCTGCGCGCGACGACGTCGCTCATCCGGAAATCCTCGCTCCCCTTCTCGACGAGCAGCTCGGCGGCGCTGGCCAGGATGCGCTCGAAGCGCTCCCGGCTGCGCTGCTGCGTCGGGACGAGCCGCGCCGGCCTCATCGTTTCCGTCCCTGCCAATTTGCCCTCCCGCATGTGAAAACCTGCTTGACGGGCTAAATACGAGAGTTTATCGGGTATTGCAAATACGAGGTATTCTCGTATTTTGCGGAGAGGACCCGAACCATGACCACCCAGGCCCCCATTCTGATCATCGGCGCCACCGCCAAGACCGGCGCGCGCGTCAACAGCCTGCTCGAGGCGCAGGGCATCGCCACCCGCGCCGTGTCGCGCGCCACCACGCCCGCCTTCGACTGGACCCGCCCGGAAACCTGGGCGCACGCGCTCGACGGCGTGTCCAAGGCCTATGTCACCTATCAGCCCGACCTGATGGTCGAAGGCGCTGCCGACGCGATCGCGCTGCTGGCCGCGATCGCGCGGAACAAGGGCCTTGAACAGATCGTGCTGCTGTCCGGCCGCGGCGAGCCCGGGGCGCAGCGTGCGGAGGCGGCACTGCAGGCGTCCGGCGTGCCCTGGTCGATCGTCCGGGCGAGCTGGTTCAACCAGAATTTCAGCGAAGGCTATCTGGTCGACAGCATCCTGGCGGGCGAGGTCGCGCTTCCTGCCGGCGCGGTGCCGGAGCCCTTCATCGATGCCGACGACATCGCCGACGTGGTCGTGGCGGCGCTGACCGACGACCGGCACCTGAGCAAGCTCTACGAGGTCACCGGCCCGCGTGCCCTGACCTTCGCGGAGGCGGTGGGCGAGATCGCGGCTGCCACCGGTCGCAACATCCAATACACCCAGGTCGCGCCGGACGATTTCGCCGCCGCGCTCAGGCCGCACGTGCCGGAAGACGTCATCGACATGCTGGTGGAACTGTTCACCGTCGTCCTCGACGGACGCAACGTGAACGTGATGCATGGCGTCGAGGAAGCGCTCGGCCGTCCGGCCCGCGATTTCGGCGACTATGTCCGGCGGATCGCCGCGAGCGGGGCCTGGAACGTCTGAGGCTTGGCGGGGCGCGCGGGACCGCCTATGCGGCGGCCATGACCATGTCCCTCCGCCCCGCCGCCCTCGCCCTCGCGGCGCTCGCCGTCACCGCCTGCAACCAGTCCGATTCGGACCGGTTGAACCAGGTCGCCAGCGAGGAGCATGCCGCCCAGCAGGCGGAGCTCAACACCCCGGCGCCGCAATCGGCCACCACCGATTCGGGCCTGCGCTTCGAGACGCTGACGCCCGGCACCGGGCCACGGCCACAGCTCGGCCAGCCGGTGATGGTCACCTACGAAGGCCGCCTCACCGACGGCACGATGTTCGATTCGAGCGCGCAGCCGGTCCCGATGGTCGTTGGCCAGCTCATCCCCGGATTCAACGAGGGCCTGCTCCTGATGAACAAGGGCGGCCGCTATCGCCTCCGTATCCCGGCCGAGCTCGGCTACGGTGCCGCCGGCGCCGGTGGCGGGGTGATTCCGCCCAACGCCGAGCTGGATTTCGTTGTGACCCTGGTCGATATCGGCGGCCCCTCGCAGGCCCAGCCGCTGCCGCCCGGAGCCGCCGGCGGCAACTAGACGCGCGCCCCGACGAGGGAACGCAATCGTCACGGTGCCGTTCTGCAGGCTCCCGGACGTGGGTGCCATGCCGGTTCTCGCCACCGGGGTCTGAGGCACGTCGTGATGAGCACGCAGCTTCCCGCGCTTGACCCCTCCGTGTTCGAGCCGCCGCCCGCCGCGGTCGACTTCTACGTCGAGAGCCTGCGCCTGCTCGACGAATCAGGCATCCCGTTCCTCCTGTCGGGCACCTATGCCCTGTCCTGCTACACGGGCATCGTCCGGCCCACCAAGGATCTGGACGTCTTCTGCAAGCCGTCCGATGCGCCCCGGATCCTGAGCTTCTTCAAGGACCGCGGCTACCGGATCGACATCGAGGACGAGCGCTGGATCGGCAAGGTCTGGAAGGACGAGCAGCACTTCTTCGACGTGATCTACAACATGTCGACCGCCGGCATGCCGGTCACCGAGGACTGGTTTGCCCAGGCCTATGAGGTCGAGGTCTATGGCACGAACGTGCGGATCACGCCGCCGACCGAGTTCGTCCTCTCCAAGCTCTTTCTGCAGGATCGCTACCGCTATGACGGGGCCGACGTCGCCCATGTGATCCTGAAAAAGCATGGGGAGATCGACTGGCAGAAGCTGCTGAACGCGCTGGAGCTCTACTGGGAAGTGCTCCTCATCCACGTCCTCAACTTCCGCTTCGTCTACCCGACCGAGCGCGAGTGCATCCCGCGCTGGCTGTTCGACGAGCTGCTGGGACGGCTCGCGGCGCAGGCAGAGATGCCGACGGCGCGGATGAGGATCTGCCGCGGCCGTCTGTTCTCCCCGCGCGACTATATCACGGACATCGCCGAGTGGGGCTTCGCCGACGTCGTCGGCAAGGGCATCGAGGAGAAGCATGAGCCCAAGCTCTGACAGGATCACCCTGGCGGCCATCGGCGATCTCCACGTTACCGAGACGAGCGAGCACCGCTATCGGGACATGCTCGTCGAAATCTCCGGGCAGGCGGACGTGCTCGCGCTCTGCGGCGATCTCACCAATTTCGGCAAGCCCCGCGAGGCGGAAATCCTGGCCGAGGATCTGCGCCATTGCACGATCCCCGTGGTCGCGGTGCTTGGCAATCACGACTACGAATGCGGCCAGCCGGAGGAGGTGGCGCGCATCCTCAATGCCGCCGGCGTCACCATCCTCGCCGAGCAGGCCGTGGAGATCGAAGGCGTCGGCTTTGCCGGCGTGAAGGGATTTCTCGGCGGCTTCGGTCGCGGCGAGCTGGGCGCGTTCGGCGAGGCGCCGATCAAGACCTTCGTCGATGCCGCACTCGACGAGGCGCGCAAGCTGGAGAATGCCCTGCGCACGCTCAAGACCGAGCGGACTGTTGCCGTCCTCCACTATTCGCCGATCGCGGGAACGCTCGAGGGCGAGCCGCTGGAAATCTATCCATTCCTCGGCTGTTCGCGCCTTGCCGATGCGATCGACCGGTTCGAGAATGTGGCCGTCGTCGTCCACGGTCATGCCCATCGCGGCACCCATGAGGGTCGCACGCCGCGCGGCATTCCGGTGTTCAACTGCGCGCAGATGGTCGTGGAGGCCACGCATGCGCGGCCCTATGCGCTGATCGAGGTCTAGCGCGCTGGCTGCGGTGTCGGGGCCAGGGCGGGGCCGGAGCCGCTGGCCTGCGGTGGCGGCATGCGCGGTTCCAGCAAGGCGGCTGTCTCGATCGCATCGAGCGCGCGCCGGGCGAGTACATAGCGGCGCGCGTCGGCCACCCACTCCCGTGCCGCGTCGCGACCGGGCAGGCGCTGCACTTCGGCGAGCGCGACGTCGACCTGACCCGCCTCGAGCCGCCGGGTTGCGCGTCGCAGGCGCTCCGCCGGGACCGGGGATGGCGTTCCTTCGCGGCGGACGATGATGAGGCTGCCGAGTTCCGCCCGGATCGCGTCCCACCAGCCCTGCTGCGGGCCAGCCCCGGCGAGCTGCGGCCCGATCTGCGCAAGGTCGTCCTGCAACTCCTGCAATGTCACGGGCTCGCGCGCGGCGGCGATGATCGTGCCCACCGCCTGTGGCTGGGTGGCGCCGAAGCGCTGGCGCAGCAGGGCCTCAAGAAAGCCCAGGGAGACGCCGCGGTCGAGCGCGCGCCGTGCCGCGAAGGCGACGAGCAGGCCCTCGGCGCGGTCGGCGTTGCCGACGGCCGCGCGCGCCTGGGTATCGACCTGTCCGAGCCGCGATTCGATGGCCGCCACGCGCCGGGTGATCTCGGGGTCGATGACGATGCGCTGCGGTTCGGCGCCGGGGAGCGCGGGCGTATCGGCGGGCGGGCGCACGACCTGCGCGGGACCGCTCGGCGTCTGCACGGTCGTTGGCGGCGGTCTGGGAGCAACCTGCGCCACGGCTGGCGGCTCCGGCGCAACGCCGATGAACCTTGCCGCCGCATCCCACCGGCTCAGCACCCAGCCCATGGCCGCGATTCCGATCACGAAGAACAGGAGGGCGAGGACGAGATAGGTGGGCCAGCCCCGGCGCCGAGGCTCGGCCATCCGGCCGTCGATCGGGTCGTAGACGTCGCTCATGGGTTCGGATGCCTCATTGCGGGATCAGTCTGGCACAGCTCGGCGGCAAGCTCCAGCAAGGCTTCGTCGCGCGGCCGGGCGGCGACTGCAACGGCCGCCCAGCCGTCGCCTGCGGCCGCCGCGGTCGCGGCGCTGATCGCGGCGATGCGCACTGTGTCGGGCATCGTCGTGAGCAACGCGAACAGCATTGCGGCGCGAGGTGAATGCAGGAGGGCCAGCGCGCCACGCCCGAGCGCGGCCGTCGCCTGGGCCGGCAGCGCCTTTGCGGGCTCGGACGCGTAGACCGCGACGTGAAGGATATCGAGATCGGGGTGGGTGAGCCGGATATGGTCCCGTCCGGCCGGATGAACGATTGAACGCAGACCTGTTTCAGCGATCTCTGTGAGCAGCGCCGCGCCATCGGCCTTGCCGGTCCGGACATCGACGAACCCGGCGCCGCGTGCGGCCTCTGCCGTGGCCTCTCCGACGGTGAAGCAGGGCAGGTGCAGGAAAGACGCCAGGCGGCCACCAGCCTGTCGCGGGGCATTCGCGCTGGTCAGCATGACGGCGCCGAACCGCCGGTCGGGCGGGTTCCACCGCAAGGGCCGGATTGTGAAGAGTGGCGCGACAACGGGTTCCAGTCCGAATCCGCGCGCCCGCAGCGCGGTCGAATCGGCGCCGGGCTGCGGCCGCAGGATCAGAATCTCGGGGTTCATCCGGTAAACATGGCCCGCAGCGCCGGGCTGGCCTGCGCCAGCAGCCGGGCGGCCAGCTCGTCCGGATCGTCGCCGCTCCCGGCCCGAACCTCGCGCCCGTCCGGGCTCAGAATCTCCGCGTGCAATCGTCCGTCCCGGGCCCGGGCCGCAACGGCGGATCGGCAATCGCCGCCGAGCGCCGCCAGGAAGGCGCGTTCCATGTCGACGCAGCGATGGGTCGGGGTATGATCGATCGCCGCGACCAGCGCGCGGACCGGTCTGTTGGTCGCCAATACCTCCACCCCGATCGCGCCCTGCGCGGGTGCCGGGAGCAGCCCCTCCAGGGGTACGCCGAGATCGAGGCCGAGCCGGTCCAGCCCCGCCGCCGCCAGCAATGTCGCATCGAACTCGCCGCGTTCGATCTTGGCGAGCCGGGTCTGGACGTTGCCGCGGATCGAGGAGACGGCCAGATCCGGCCGGCGCGCCAGCAGCTGCGCGGCGCGCCGCGGTGAGGAGGTGCCGACCCGCGCACCTTCGGGCAGGGCGCCCAGGCTGCCCGCGCCGATCAGCCGGTCATGCGTGTCGGCGCGCTCCAGCATCGCTGCAATGATCAGCGCCTCCGGCCGTATCGTTTCGACATCCTTCATCGAATGGACCGACAAATCGGTGCGGCCGTCGATCAGGCAGCGGTCGAGCTCCTTGGTCCACAGCGCCTTGCCGCCGACCTCGGCGAGCGGCCGGTCCTGGATCATGTCGCCGCTCGTCGTGATCGGCACGATCTCGGTTTCGACGTCCTGGGTGGCGCGCAGCGCGTCGGCCACCATATGGGCCTGGGCGAGCGCAAGCGGCGAGCCGCGGGTGCCGATGCGAAGGGGTCGGGTCATTGCGGCGCTTGTGCTAGCGGCAAGGTGGATGGCAGGGAAGTGACATGAGCCTGATCCTCGGCATCGAATCGAGCTGCGACGAAACCGCGGCGGCGCTGGTCACCGCCGACCGGCGTATCCTCGCGCACCGTGTCGCCGGGCAGGATGCCGCGCACAGCCCCTTTGGTGGCGTGGTGCCTGAGATCGCGGCGCGCGCCCATGTCGAGATCCTGCCCGGCCTGATCGAACAGGTGCTGTCCGAGGCGGACGTGAAGCTGGCCGAGGTCGATGCGATCGCCGCGACAGCCGGTCCCGGCCTGATCGGCGGGGTGATGGTTGGCCTGCTCGCCGCCAAGGGGCTGGCGCTCTCCGCCGGAAAGCCACTGGTCGCGGTCAACCATCTCGAGGGGCACGCGCTCTCGCCGATGCTGACCGAACCCGGTCTCGCCTTTCCCTATCTGCTGCTGCTCGTCTCGGGTGGCCATTGCCAGCTGCTCCGGGTCGACGGCGTCGGCCGCTACCGCCGTCTCGCGACCACCATCGACGATGCGGCCGGCGAGGCGTTCGACAAGACCGCGAAGCTGCTTGGCCTCGGCTATCCCGGCGGCCCGGCGGTCGAGCGCGCCGCGCTGGACGGCGACCCGCGCGCGGTTCCGCTGCCGCGTCCGCTGGCCGGATCGGACGAGCCTCATTTCTCCTTTGCCGGCCTCAAGAGCGCCGTCCTGCGCGCCCGCGACAGCGGCCGCTACGCCGCTCCCGACCTCGCCGCCTCCTTTCAGCAGGCCGTGGTTGACTGCCTCGTCGACCGGACCACCCGCGCCATCCACGCGGCCTCGGGGGTGACCGCGCTCGTGGTCGCCGGCGGAGTCGCGGCCAATCAGGCGATCCGCGGCGCCTTGACCGAGCTGGCGCACGCCAACGACCTGCCCTTCGTCGCACCGCCCCTGTGGCTCTGCACCGACAATGCCGCGATGATCGCCTGGGCGGGCACGCTGCGCTTCGCTGAGGGCCTGGTCGATGATCTCGATGCCCCGGCGCGGGCCCGTTGGCCTCTCGACCCAGATGCCGAAAGGGCGCGGGGTGCGGGAGTGAAGGCATGAGGATCGGCGTCGTCGGGGCCGGCGCCTGGGGCACGGCGCTTGCCCAGGTCGCGGCCGCGAATGGCGAGGAGGTGACGATCTGGGCGCTTGAGCCGGAGGTTGTCGAGACAATCAACGGGCGCCACGAGAACGCCCTCTTCCTCAAGGGTCTGAAGCTCAGCCCCGCGATCCGCGCGACCGGCGATCTGGCGGCGCTGTCCGGCTGCGACGCTTTTCTGCTCGTCACGCCGGCACAACATCTGCGCGCGGTCGCCGCGAAGCTGCCGGCCGACGGCAGGCCGCTGGTGCTGTGCGCGAAGGGTATCGAGGAAGGCAGTGGCCTCCTGATGCACGAGGTCGCGAGGGCAGTGCAGCCGGCATCCCCCATTGCGGTCCTGTCCGGTCCTACCTTTGCCCATGAGGTCGCCGCCGGCCTGCCGACTGCGGTCACGCTCGCGGCGGCGGACCGGGAAATGGGCGAGCGTCTGATCGCCCGCATCGCCCGTCCGTATTTCCGGCCCTATTATTCGGACGATGTCGCCGGTGCGGAGGTCGGCGGTGCGGTCAAGAATGTGCTCGCCATCGCCTGCGGCGTGGTGGAGGGTCGGGGTCTCGGCCTCAACGCCCGCGCCGCGCTCATCTCGCGCGGCTTCGCCGAGATGACCCGCTTTGGTTTCGCCAAGGGTGCGCGCTCCGAGACGCTGGCGGGGCTGGCCGGCCTTGGCGATCTCGTCCTCACATGCTCCTCGACCAGCTCGCGCAACTTCAGCCTCGGCAAGGGGCTGGGCGAAGGCGCGTGCGCCGCCGATCTCCTGGTCGACCGTCGTACCGTGGCAGAAGGCGCCTTCACGGCGCCAGTCCTGAAACGGGCGGCCGGGCAGCTTGGCGTTGATATGCCGATCGTCGCCGCGGTCTGCGCGCTGTTGTCCGGCGAGGCATCGGTGGATGCAGTGGTGGGGCAGTTGCTGGCGCGGCCGCTCAGGCGCGAGGGCGCCTAGAAGTCCCAGCAGATCCCCTTGTTCTCCCAGTCGCCGTAGCGGGTCGGCTCCCTGCCTTTCGGGCCGCCATGTTCTTCGGCGTCATCCGCTTCGGCGGGAGCCGGCACCGGCGGGCTCTTCGACAGATAGGCGGGTGGTTTCACGTGAGGCGGGCGCTCGGCCATCGGGTCGTCCATTTGAAATCGCGGCGTTTCGATCCCACATTTCGGCCCTGGAGGTATCAAAGGCAAGATGAGCGCGTTCAGGACGATGCTGCTGCTGGCAGCGTTGACCGCCCTGTTCATGGGATTGGGCTATACGATCGGCGGTGCGGGCGGTGCGATCATCGCGTTCCTGGTCGCCGCCGGCATGAACCTTTTCACCTGGTGGAATGCCGACAGTATCGTATTGCGCATGCACAATGCGCACGAGGTTGACGCGCGCTCGGCGCCCCAGCTTCACAGCATCATCCGTGAGCTCGCCACCCGTGGCGGCCTGCCGATGCCGCGGGTCTACCTGATCGATTCGCCCCACCCGAATGCTTTCGCAACCGGCCGCAATCCGGAGCACGCCGCCGTTGCCGCGACCACGGGTCTGCTTGCCATCCTCGACACCAACGAAGTCGCCGCGGTAATGGCGCACGAACTGGCGCACGTGAAGAATCGCGACACTTTGGTGATGACGATGACCGCGACCATCGCCGGCGCGATCTCGATGCTCGCAAATTTCAGCCTGTTCTTCCGCAGCGGCGGAAACCAGAATCTGATCGCCACGCTGCTCGCGGTGATCGTCGCGCCGTTCGCGGCGATGCTGGTTCAGCTCGCGATCAGCCGCACCCGCGAATATGGCGCGGACCGCGGCGGCGCGATGATCCATGGCGATCCGCGCGCCCTCGCCCGGGCGCTGGCCAAGCTCGCCGGCGCCGCGCAGCGCATTCCCAATCCGGTCACCGAACGCAATCCGGCAGCGTCAGCGCTCTACATCGTGCCTGGCATGGCCGGCGACAGCCTGTTCTCGACCCATCCGGCGACCGAGAACCGGATCGCCGCGCTCGAGGCGATGGCCGCAGAGCTCGGCCAGGCTGCGCCTCCGGCCGCCGTGTCCGCGCCGCGCAGCGCCGGCCGCGGCACCTCCGCGCTCGATCCGCTCGGGCGGCGGCGCTGAACCGGGCCGATCCACCCGGTACGGCATCGCGCCGCGCGGCCCTGCGCCTGCTCGATGCGGTGCTGCGCCGCGGGCTGCCGCTGGAAAGCGCGCTCGACGCCGCTGCCCGCGATCTCGATCGCGCCGACGACCGCGCTTTCGCTCATGCCATCGCCGCCGAAGCGCTGCGCCGCCTCGCCGATCTTGACGCGCTGATCGATGGTGCCACCCGGCAACGGCTCGCCGACGATGCGAAGGCGCGGTTCGCGCTGCGCATCGCGCTCGTTCAGGCGCTCGCACTCGATACGCCGCATCATGCCGCGATCTCGACGGTGCTGCCGCTGGTCGATGGCGGCCCGCGCAAGCTGGTGCATGGCGTGTTCAGCGCGGTGATGCGGCAGAAGCCGATGCTGCCCGACGTGCCGACCCTGCCCGAGCCGGTCGCGATGCGCTGGCTCAAGGCGTGGGGCGAGGGCGCGCTCGATGCGGCCGCGCGTGCGATCGCCGCACCGCCCCCGATCGACCTGTCCTTTCCGGCCGACACGCCGCCGACGGGGATCGAAGGCGCCAGCCTGCTGCCGGGCCATCTTCGTCTGCCGCGCGGCACGTCGGTCGCGGACCTTCCCGGCTTCGCGGAGGGCAAATTCTGGGTGCAGGATATCTCGGCCTCGCTCCCCGCCCGCCTGCTTGGCCCGGGCGATGGCCGCACCGCGCTGGATCTGTGCGCCGCGCCCGGCGGCAAGACGATGCAGCTCGCCGCCGCCGGCTGGCGGGTGACCGCGGTGGACGCCTCGGAAAGTCGCCTTGCGCGACTTTCCGACAATCTCGCCCGCACCGGTCTCGAAGCGGAGATTGTCGCCGCCGATGTGATGGCCTGGACGCCGCCCGCGCCGGTCGATGCGATCCTGCTCGACGCCCCCTGCTCGGCGACAGGCATCTTTCGCCGCCATCCCGATGTCCTCCACCGCGTCCGCCCGAAGGCGATCGCCGACCTGGCCGAGGTACAGCAGGCGATGCTTGTCCGCGTCGCGGACTGGCTGAAGCCCGGCGGGGTGCTCGTCTATTCGGTCTGCTCGCTGGAGCCGCAGGAGGGGGAAATGGTCGCGCGCGCTTTCCTCAAGGACCGGCCCGATTTCGCGCAGGAGGAGGAACAGCGCGTCCTCCCCGGGGCCCATGAGGCCGCCGGCGGCGCCGACAGCTTCTACCTGACCCGCTTTCGACGCAGCTGAGGGCGGTTCGGAGGCAATTAGCCGGGGATAAGTCCCGCCGCTTCCTTGCCCCGCGAGTCACCCGGATGCTAGTTTCGCGGCCGTGCAACAGCCCGTCCGCATCTCACCCTCCATTCTCTCCGCCGATTTCGCCCGGCTCGGCGAGGAAATCCGCGCCATCGACGCGGCCGGCGCCGACTGGATCCATGTCGACGTGATGGACGGCCACTATGTCCCCAACATCACGATCGGCCCCGGCGTGGTGAAGGCGCTGCGCCCGCACACGGACAGGCCGTTCGACGTCCATCTGATGATCTCGCCGGTCGACCCTTATCTGGAGGCGTTTGCCGAGGCGGGCGCCGATACGATCACCGTCCACCCCGAGGCGGGCGCGCACCTGCACCGCACGATCCAGGCGATCAAGGCGCTGGGCAAGCGCGCGGGCGTCTCGCTCAACCCCGCCACCCCGGCCAAGATGCTCGACTATGTGCTGGAAGAGGTCGATCTCGTCCTGGTGATGAGCGTCAATCCCGGCTTCGGCGGCCAGAAGTTCATCGAGAGCCAGCTGCGCAAGATCGAGGCGCTCCGCAAGCAGATCGACAAGCTCGGCAAGCCGATCGACCTGGAAGTGGACGGCGGCATCGACCAGTCCAACTGCCGCCGCGTCATCGATGCCGGCGCCGACGCCCTCGTCGCCGGCACCGCGACCTTCAGGGGCGGCCCGGCTGCCTATGCCGAGAATATCCGGGCGCTGCGGGGATGAGCCTGCTCGAGCGGATCGACGCCGAAGAGGGCGAGATCGAGCAGGGAAAGCGACTGATCCGCGTCGGCGACGATCGCGGCCTCTCTTTGTTCGAGCGGATGGGCTACCGGCTCCACCGCCTCGCCTGGCGCACCCCGCTGCACAAGCTGCGCCTGCGCGGCCGCGTGCCATTGAAGCTGCTCGCCGTGCCCAAGGATCCGGTCGCGGGCGATCGCGTGGCGGGCGATGCGTTGCTGGAGGGCAATTTCCTCCACCAGGGCTTCGAGTTGCCCGTCGACGGCGCCGATTTCACCGCTGCCGGCTGCCCCGAGGATTTCGCCGACTATCTGCAGAGCTTCGCGTGGCTGCGCGATCTCGCCGCCGCGACGACGCGCGAGCGGGGCGCGAAGATCGCCGAGACGGTCATGCGCAAATGGCTCGATGCCTATGGCGAGCATGTCGGCGAACCGGCGTGGCGCGCCGATCTCTGGGGCCGCCGCATCCTGTTCTGGACCGCCTACGCCCCCTACATCCTGTCGAGCAGCGACATCGTCTACCGCTCCTCCGTCCTCTATGCCCTCGCCCGCGGCGCTCGCCATCTCGATCGCGGTGCCGACAAGGTCCCGCCTGGTTTGCCCCGCGTGACTGCCTGGTGCGGCGTCATCGCCGCCGCCCTGCTTGTTCAGGGCGGCCCGGCACGGCTGAAATCGGGCGAGGCGGGACTCAACCGGGCGCTCAGCCTCTCGCTCCATGACGATGGCGGCCTGATCAGCCGGGCGCCGTTCGAGCAGCTCGCCATGGTCGAAACTCTCGCCCAGCTCCGCTCGGCCTATATCGCCGGACGGCGCGATGTGCCCGACTGGCTGACCGAAGCACTGCAGGCGTCGGTCGGCGCGCTCCTTGCGGTTACCCTCGGCGACGATGGTCTGTCGAGCTGGCAGGGCGGCAACAAGGTAAGCCGCAAGCGACTGCTCTCGGCGGTCGAGGCCTCCGCCGTCACCTCGCAGGCGCTCCGCCAGGCGCGCGGCTGGGGCTATCAGCGCGTCCAGTGCAAGCAGAGCGTGCTCGTCTTCGACGCTGCGCCGCCGCCGCCGCCCCGCGCCCTCTCCGGCGGCTGTGCTTCGACATTGGCCTTCGAGTTCAGCGACGGCCAGGACCGTCTCATCGTCAATTGCGGCGGCGAGGCGATGGCGAAGGGGGCGCTACCGGAGGCGCTGGCCAACGGCTTGCGCACCACCGCAGCTCACTCCACCCTGACACTCGCCGATCGCAACTCGACCGCGATTCATGAGGATGGCTCGCTGGGCAAGGGCGTCGGCCAGGTCGAGATGTCGCGCGACCAGACCGCGGGCATCGCCCGCGTCGAGGCCACGCATGATGGCTATGCGCGCCGGTTCGGCCTGATCCATGAGCGCCGCCTCACCCTCTCGCCCGACGGACGTCAGTTGGCCGGCGAGGATCGGCTCTATCCGGCGGAGAAGCGCCGTCGCCGGGCCGAGAACATCGCTTTCGCCGCCCGCTTTCATCTCGCCCCCGCGGTCGAGGTGACCGCGACAGCCGACGGCCAGGGTGCGATCCTGCGCCTTCGTGGCGGCGCGGCGTGGCAGTTCCGCTGCCGCGGCGGCCAGCTGATGCTGGAGGACAGCGTCTGGATTGACGGCGGCGCCCGCCCCCAGCCGACGCTGATGCTCTCCGTCGCCGGCGAAACCCCGCCCGACGGGATGACCATTTCCTGGGAGCTCAAGCGGGCCTCCTAGGTGCCCATCGCCGGGGTGACGGGACAGGGGGAAGGCGCTAAGGGCCTCGCAAAACCTGCCTCTTCAAGGACTCCTGATGACCGACGTGAAGATCACGCGCGCGCTGCTTTCCGTTTCCGACAAGGCCGGCCTCGCCGAGCTGGGCCAGGCCCTCACCCGCCATGGCGTCGAGCTGGTCTCGACGGGCGGCACGGCAAAAGCGCTGCGCGACGCCGGGCTCGACGTGCGCGACATCTCCGACCTCACCGGCTTTCCGGAGATGATGGACGGCCGGGTGAAGACGCTCCACCCCAAGGTCCATGGCGGCCTGCTCGCGGTGCGCGACGATCCCGAACATGTCCGGGCGATGGCCGAGCACGACATCGGCCCGATCGATCTCGTCATCGTCAATCTTTACCCCTTCGCCCAGACCGTTGCGAAGGGCGCGGAGCGCGACGAGATCATCGAGAATATCGACATCGGTGGACCTTCGATGGTCCGCTCGGCCGCCAAGAATCACGCCTGGGTCGCGATCGTCACCGATCCCGGCGACTATGGCGACCTGATCGCCGCGCTCGACGCGAACGGCGGCATGACGTCGCTTGACCTCCGCAAGCGCCTTGCCGCCAAGGCGTTCGCAGCCACCGCCGCCTATGACGGGATGATCGCGAGCTGGTTCGGCTTCGCCGATCAGGGCCAGCTCTTCCCGGAAACGCTGCCACTCACCCTGAAGCGCGGCGCCGAGCTGCGCTACGGCGAGAACCCGCACCAGCAGGCGGCTTTCTACACCGCCACCGGCGCGGCGGCGCGGGGCATCGGCCAGGCGCGGCAGGCGCAGGGCAAGGGGCTCTCGTACAACAATTACAACGACGCAGATGCCGCGCTTGAGCTGGTCGCCGAGTATCGCGACGCCGCGCCGACCTGCGTCATCGTCAAGCATGCCAACCCCTGCGGCGTCGCCACCGCCGCGACGCTGGGCGCCGCCTACGAAGCCGCCTTCGCCTGCGACACCGTCTCGGCCTTCGGCGGGATCATCGCCGTGAACCGCGCACTCGACGAGGCGACGGCCAGGGCGATCGCCGGCATCTTCACCGAGGTTGTCGTCGCCCCCGATGCCGACGAAGCGGCGCTCGCCATCTTCGCCGCCAAGAAGAATCTCCGCCTGCTGCTCACCGGCGAGCTGCCCGACCCGTCGCGCGGCGGCCTGCAGGCCAAGTCGATCGCCGGCGGCTGGCTGGTTCAGGGCCGCGACAACGGCCGGATCGGCGCCGACGATCTCAAGGTGGTGACGAAGCGGGCGCCGACGCAGCAGGAGCTGGCCGACTGCCTGTTCGCCTGGACGGTCGCCAAGCATGTGAAGTCGAACGCCATCGTCTATGCGAAGGACGGCAGCACCGCCGGCATCGGCGCCGGCCAGATGAACCGGCTCGAATCCTCGCGCATCGCCGCCTGGAAGGCGAAGGACGCGGCCGCGAAGGCCGGCTGGCCCGCGCCGCGCACGATCGGCTCGGCGGTCGCCTCGGATGCCTTCTTCCCCTTCCCCGATGGCCTGCTGACCGCGGCCGAAGCGGGCGCGACCGCGGTAATCCAGCCGGGTGGCTCGATCCGCGACGAGGAAGTGATCGCCGCCGCCGACGAGGCCGGCCTCGCCATGGTGTTCACGGGCATGCGGCACTTCCGGCACTAGGCGTGCGGCGCGCCGCCCTTGCTGCGCGCTATGCGCTCAACGCGCCGGCGGGCCTCGATGCGGTCCGTGAGGTCGAACGGTCGGAAGGTTTCGTGATTCCGCCCGGCTATGCGGCGCTGCTCCAGCTCACCAACGGCCTCAATACGGGCGAACGGCTGGTGCTGCTCGCGCTCGAAGCGCTGGCCGCGCGTAATCGCGACTATGAGGTCGGCGATTACCTTCCCGGATATCTGATGATCGGCGACGACAGCGGCGGCACCGCCATCCTCATGCGTGCCGACGCGCCAACCGTGTTCGAGGTCGGCATGGGGGTCATGGACATGGAAACCATGCGCATTTCCGCGCCCTCCCTGGAGGCTCTGCTGATCGACCTCGACGGAAAGACGCTGGACGAGCGGTGCTAAGGGATCGGCCTATGTCTCCGGCGCCGGCGTTTCATCGCTATGCTTGCGGAACAGCGCCCGGTCCTCGCTGGTGAATCCGCGCCGCCAGACGACATAGCCGAACGTTCCGAGGATCAGCGGAATGCCGAACACCAGCTCGCTCCATTCATAGCGGCGCGGCAGCGCGGTAAAGACATAGCCGACCAGGGTCGCCGCTGCCGCCGCCCAGACCAGCGGCCAGCGCCAGCCCTGCACCGGCGCGCCGAGCAGCTTCGCGAGCAGGTTGGCCTTCATCACCGAAGCGAAGCCGAGCGCCAGCGTGAGGGCGATCGCTGCGCCTGCGGCCTGGAATGCCTGTGACCAGCCCAGCTCGCGCATGGCGAGGATGATGGCGACCGTCAGCACCGCCTGCACGGCCAGCATCGCCATGGAGATGAGCAGGTTGCGATGGCGCGCGACGTAGACCAGCGCCGCTTCGGACACGACGGCCGTCGCGGCGACCACCTCGGCGAGCAGGAGGAAGGCGAGCGCGCCGGTGCCGCCGACGAACTGCGGCCCGACCAGGCCCATCACCGCCTCGCCGGGGATGCCGAGCGCCAGGCCGATCCCCGCCTGCGCGGCGATGATCCAGAAGCCGACCTGACGGACCTGTTTTGCAACCGCCCTTTTGTCGTCCTCGGCAAGCTTCTGGGTGATGACCGGCGCCAGGATCGGATCGAAGCTGGTCTTCAGCTTCTGCGGCAGCGAGGCGACCTGCTGGGCGATATAATAGACGCCGACCCAGTAGGGCGCGACGAACAGGCCGAGGATGGCGATGTCGAGCCGGCGCGAGCCCCATTCGATCGCATCGGCGGCCGCGAGCGGGACGTTGCGGCGGGCAACCGCCAGGATCTCGTCGGGTCGCGGCGTCCAGCCCCGCGGCGCGCCATAGCTGCGGCCGAACCGCCACAGCGCGGTGGCCAGCCCCGCCGCCACCGAGATGACATAAGCGATGATCAGGCCGTCGCGGGAGGACAGGAAGATCATCGCGAAGGCGGCAAGGCTGATCGTCCACGGCTCGACGATCGCGCGGACATGGACGGTCGAGGCGACGTCATGACGGTAGGCGAGCGCCGCCAGCGCCACGTCCGCACCGGCGATGCCGAAGATGACCAGCGGCAGCAGCCATTCTGCGCCGCGGATGTCGTTGGCCGGGAACATCGCCTGCGGGAAGAGCATGAGCGCGCCGCTCGCCAGCGCCGAGGCGATGAAAGCGGCGAGCAGCCCGTCCCATACCACCCAGACATGTGGTTTGCCGGTGGTTGCGAGCTGCTGGGCGAGTCCGCGCTTCAGGCCGATCGTCGCGAGTTGCGCGGCGAGCTCGATGACGATGATCGCATAGGCGAACCGACCGAGCAGCTCCGGCCCGTAATAGCGGCCGGCGATGAACAGGAAGGGCAGCCGCGCGACGAGACGGAGCAGGAAGCCGAGAAAGTTGGTCCGCCCGCCTTTCGCCAGCGCGGCGATGTCCTGATCGGTCTGCCCGGGGGCAGCCTCGCTCAATGCGCTTCGCCCCAGTTCGGCCCGGTGCCGATCTCGACGCCGAGCGGTACGGAGAGTCTGAACGCCGGCTCGGTGGCGCTCTCCATCACCCGGCGGACCACGGTCCTCGCCGGTTCCACCTTGTCCTCGGGCACCTCGAAGACGAGCTCGTCATGGACCTGCAGCAGCATGCGCACGTCGCCCAGCCCCTCGGCCTGCAGCGCCGGCCCCATTCGCGCCATCGCCCGCTTGATGATATCGGCGGCTGTTCCCTGGATCGGCGCATTGATCGCGGCGCGCTCGGCGCCCTGCCGCTCGTGCTGGACGGAGGAATTGAGTCGCGGGAAATGGGTCTTGCGGCCGAACAGAGTGGTGGTGAACCCGGTTTCCTTGGCGTGGGTCAGCGTGTCGCCGATATAGGCGCGGATGCCGGGGAAGCGCTCGAAGTAGCGGTCGATGATCCCCTGCGCCTCCTCCGGCGTCACTTCCAGCCGCTGGGCGAGGCCCCAGCGCGAGATGCCGTAGAGGATCGCGAAGTTGATCGTCTTGGCCGAGGCACGGGTGTCGCGCGTGATCTCGCCGAACAACTCCTGGGCGGTCATGTTGTGAATGTCCTCGCCGCGCTCGAATGCGGCCTTGAGCTGCGGCACGTCGCAGATGTGGGCGGCGAGGCGGAGCTCGATCTGGCTGTAGTCGGCCGACATCATCACATGGCCCGGCTCGGCGATGAAGGCGTCGCGGATGCGCCGGCCGATCTCGGTGCGGATCGGGATGTTCATGAGATTGGGGTCGGTCGAGGCCAGCCGCCCGGTCTGCGCCCCCGACAACGAATAGCTGGTGTGGACCCGGCCGGTCGTCGCGTTGATCTGTTCCTGCAGCGCGTCGGTATAAGTGCTTTTGAGCTTCGAAAGCTGCCGCCAGTCGAGGATCAGCCGGGCAATCGGCACGCCCTCGCGCCCCAGCCGCTCGAGCTCGGTGACGTCGGTCGACCAGGTGCCGGACTTGCCCTTGCGCCCGCCCGACAGGCCCATCTTGTTGAACAATATGTCGCCCAATTGCTGTGGCGAACCGATGGTGAAGCGCGTGCCGGCGGCCTCGTAGACCTGGTCCTCCAGCGCCGCGATCTGGGTGCTGAACTCGGCCGAGAGCGATTTGAGCGCGTCGCGGTCGACCTTGACCCCGCCCCGCTCCATCGCGCCGATGACCGAGACCATCGGCCGGTCGACCATCTCGTAGACGCGCGTCACCTTCTCGAACGGCAGGCGCGCGCGGAAGCGCAGCCACAGGCGCAGCGCCACATCGGCATCCTCGGCGGCATACTCGGTCGCCTTGTCGACCGGCACCCGGTCGAAGGTGATCTGCTTCTGCCCCGTCCCGCACAGCGACTTGTACGGAATGCATTCGTGGTCGAGATGCTTCTTGGCGAGATCGTCGAGCGCATGGCTGTTGAGGCCGCCCGCGTCGAGGTTGAAGCTCATCACCAAAGTGTCGTCATAGGGCGCCAGATCCACGCCGCGCTGGCGGAACACGACCCAGTCGAACTTGAGATTGTGGCCGATCTTGAGGATCGAAGCATCCTCGAGCAGCGGCTTCAGCCGCTCCAACACCAGCGCGGCCGGCAGCTGCGGCGGGCGTTCGTCGAACATGTCGCCGCCACCATGCTCCAGCGGGATGTAGCAGGCTTTGTTGGGCTCGGTCGCGAGACTGATCCCAACCAGTTTCGCGGTCACGCAGTCGCGCCCGTCCGTCTCGGTGTCGATCGCGACCCGCCCCTTGTCGCGGATCGCGGCGATCCATCGCTCCAGCGCCGCCTCGTCGGCCACCGTCTCGTAGAGCGAGCGGTCGATCTTCGGCTCCGGCCGGACTTCGCGCTGCGTCACCGCCGGCGCCGCCACGTTGGTCGCCACTGGCGCGCCCGCCGCGGCGCCCGTGCCGCCGGCCAGCCGGTTGAGCAGTGACTTGAAGCCGTGATGCTCGAGGAACTCCCGGAGCGGCTCCGGCGGAATCCCCTTCATCGCCAGTGCATCGAGCGGCTCCGGAATCGGCGCGTCGCAGACCAGCTCGACCAGCCGGCGCGACAGCCGCGCCATTTCGGCATGCTCGATCAAATTCGCCTTGAGCTTGGGCTTGGTGATTTCGTCAACATGGGCGAGCACGCCCTCGACGTCGCCATATTGCTGGATGAGCTGGGTCGCGGTCTTGGGGCCGATGCCGGGCACGCCGGGCACGTTGTCGACGCTGTCGCCCATCAGCGCCAGCACCTCGCCGACCTTCTCCGGCCCCACGCCGAACTTCTCGATCACCTCGGCGACCCCGATCCGCCGGTCGTTCATCGTGTCGAGCATGTCGACTTTCCCGTCCTCGACCAGCTGCATCAGGTCCTTGTCGGACGAGACGATCGTCACCTGCCAGCCGGCCCGCACCGCCTCCTTGGCGTAGCAGGCGATGATGTCGTCCGCCTCCAGCCCGTCTTCCTCGATGCAGGGGATGGAGAAGGCGCGGGTCGCGTCGCGGATCAGCGGGAATTGCGGCACCAGCTCGGGCGGCGCCGGCGGCCGGTTCGCCTTGTACTGGTCGTACATCTGGTTGCGGTGGGTGCTCTCCGACGCGTCGAGGATCACCGCGAGATGGGTCGGTCCGTCCGCCTTGTTGAGGCTTTCTGCCAGCTTCCACAGCATCGTCGTATAGCCATAGACGGCGCCGACATTGAGGCCATGCTTGTTGGTGAGCGGCGGCAGCCGGTGGAACGCCCGGAAGATGTAGGACGAGCCGTCGACGAGGTAGAGGTGCGGGGAGGACATTGAGCCGGTCTAGCGCAGTCGGTCGGCGAGACAAAGCGTCCGCAGTGCCGTTGACACTGTATTATTATGGCAATACACATATGTCCATGGCGCTGAAGCATCTCCTCGCCCCTGCCGCCACGCTCGTGATTGGCCTTGCCGCCCCGGCCGAGGCACAGCCGGGGCCGCCTGCAGGCCTCGGTGACATGGTCGGGCGCGTGCTGGCCGAAACCCGCATTCCGAGCCTCTCAGTGGCGCGGATCGAGCAGGGCCGGATCGCCTGGACCGCCGCCTGGGGCGCGCAGGGTCAGGGCGTCGCGGCCACGACGGAGACGCTCTACAATGTCGCGTCGCTCACCAAGCCGATCTCCGCCGAGACGGTGCTGCGCGCCGCGTCGGCCGGCCGGCTGGCACTTGACGAACCAATGGCGGATTACTGGATCGATCCCGACATCGCCGATGACCCGCGCGCCCGGCGCCTCACAGCCCGCTTGTCGCTCACGCACCGCACCGGTTTTCCCAACTGGCGGTTCCAGACGGGCGACCGGCTCGTCTTCCAGCGCGATCCGGGCGGCGCGGTCGGCTATTCCGGCGAGGGCTTCGAATATATGGCGCGCTATGCCGGGCGGCGGACCGGCACGCCGTTCGAGCGGCTTGCCGAGGCCTATGTTCTCGGCCCGGCCGGCATGACCCGTACAGCCTATACGCGCCGCCCCTGGTTCGAAGGCCGGATCGCGACCCCGGCCAATGCCGACGGCGCCTGGCTGGAGCCCGCAATCCGTGACGATTTCCGCGCCTCCGACGATCTCTACACCACGCCCGCCGACTATGCCCGGTTTCTGATCGGCGTCGCGCGGGGCGAAGGCCTGACCCCGGCACTCGCCGCCGAGCGCAACCGCATTCAGGTCAGCACGCGCGAAAGCGCCTGTACCCCTGCGCGCGCCGCGGTCTGCCCGGACGAGATGGGCTGGGGACTGGGCTGGGATATCGCGGTGTTCGGGGGGCGCCGGGTCCTCTGGCACACCGGCGCCGACCGCGGTGAATTCACCTTCGCCTACATCATTCCGGAGACTGGCGAGGGCGCCGTCGCCTTCACCAACAGCGCGGTCGGCTACCGCGCGATGCTGCCGCTGTTCGAGCGGATCGGCGCGGAACCACGCTTCCTCGCCTGGCTGCAGGCGCTCGCCGCGCAATAGCCTGCGTCATTTCCCGTTCAACCGCAGTTCTTTATGACGCCGCGGCATGAACCGGAGAGATTTCGCCCTTGCCACGACCGCTTTCGCCCTGATCGGCGCACCCGCCGCGGCGCAGCGCTTCCGGCCGACCCGCTTCTCGGTGCAGGTGCAGGGGCGCGGATCCGACGTGATCCTGATTCCCGGCCTGACTTCCGGCCGGAACGTCTGGGCCGGCACGGTCGCCGCGGTTCCGGGCTACCGCTATCACCTGATTCAGGTCGCGGGCTTCGCCGGGGAGCCGGCCGGCCCCAACCGCGCCGGCCCGGTCGTCCGCCCGCTTGTCGACGAGATCGTCCGCTACATCGAGACGCAGGGTCTGCGCCGTCCCGCGATCGTCGGCCATTCGATGGGCGGCGCGCTGGCCATGATGATCGCGGCGCGCCGGCCCGATCTGCCCGGCCGGATCATGGTCGTCGATATGCTGCCGCAACCCGCCGGCCTGCTCGGCGGCAATGCGGCTGACTGGGGGCCGCTGGGCCGCAGTCTCGGTGCGATGATGGAGACATCGGGTGGTCGGCAGCTCTTCGCCAATCTGATGGGTGCGTTCAGCCCGCCCGATCCGTCGAATCGCCGCAGCGATCCAAACGTCGTCGGGCGCGCGATGAGCGAACTCACCGCGACCGATCTGACGCCGGAGCTGCCCCGCATCCGCGCGCCGATGACGGTGGTCTACGGCTCGGCCGATCCGCGCGGCCAACGCGCCGTCGACCGCGAATTCGCTGGCGCCTATGCGGCCGCACGCGTCGCCCGGCTGATCCGGGTCGACGGCGCGGGCCATATGGTGATGCTCGATCAGCCCGCGCGCTTCCAGCGCGCCTTCAGGGCCTTCCTGGCCAGCTAGGAGCGCGGCAGCGGATAGGCGGCGAAGAAGGCGCGGACGGCTTCCGCGGCATGACGCCGCAGCTCGGCCTCGCCGGGAATTGCGGCGTCGCCTAGGAACATGGCCCGGTTCACCGGATCACCCATCACCAGCCAGTTGAACTGCGAGGCCGCCGTCTCGGGATCTGCGACGTCCAGCAGGCCCCGCGCGTGCCAGCGCGCAAAGGCGGCCGCGAGCCCCTTCACGGCGCGCCCCGGGCCGCCCTCCTGGAGCGCGCGGCCAAGCTCGGGAAACCGCCCGGCCTCGCCGATCACCAGGCGCCGCAGCTGCATCAGCCGCGGTGTCAGCACCACGCGCAGCTGGCGCTCGGCATAGGCGCCGAGCTGCCGCTCCGGATCGTCGCGTTCGCCGAGATCGGCGATCTCGCGCTGGACTTCGTCGCCGGCGGAGCCGGTCATGCCGCGGACGATCTCGACGAACAGCGCCTCCTTGCTCGCGAACTGCTTGTAGACGGTCTGCTTCGACACCGCGGCGCGCGCGGCGATGTCGTCCATGCTGGTCCCCGCATAGCCCTGGGCGAGAAACAGCTCCGCGCCGGCATCGAGAATGGCGCGGCGTTTCCTCTCCGTGCGGCCGGGCGCGCTCTGCTCCGACGGGGCGTTGACGCTCATCTCCAGCCTCCTTGACTCATAGTACTGGACCGTCCAGTTTGATTCAAGGCGAATCGCCTTCTGGAGCAGGGACATGGGACACGAACGGGATCGGCAGATGACGGCTGTGTGCAACTGCGGCACGGTACAGCTGGAGGTTTCGGGTGCCCCGATCCTCAGCGTCGTCTGTCACTGCGCGAGCTGTCAGGAGGCCGGCAAGAGGATCGAGGCCGCCCCGGGGGCGCCGCCCACGCTGGACTCACGGAGCGGCACCCCGTTCATCCTCTATCGGAAAGACCGAATCCGCTGCATCGCCGGCGGCCACCAGCTCGAAGCGCAACGGCTGAAGCCGGATTCGCCCACGCGTCGCGTTGTCGCGCGCTGCTGCAATGCGGCCATGTTCCTCGAGTTCAAGAGCGGCCACTGGCTGTCCGTCTATTCCGGACGATTCGGTGATCAGGCGCCGCCGGCGGAAATGCGGGTCATGACCAAGGACAGGCCCGCCGATATCGAGCTGCCGCCCGACATCCCCAATCTGGCGACACATTCCGGCCGCTTCATGTGGCGGCTCCTGACAGCCTGGGTCGCGATGGGATTCCGCGTACCGAAGGTTGCCGGCCTGCCCGATTGACGATCCGCGGCGTCAGGCCGCCATCGCCGCCTCGGGCGCGTGACAGGCGAATTCGATCAGGCGGCCGTCGGGATCGCGGAAGAAGCCGGCATAATAGCCCGGGTGAATGTGCGGCATCGGCATGGGCGCGCGGTCGAGCCGGTGGCCCGCCGCCAGGCCGGTCGCATGGATCGCATCGACCGTTGCCCGGCTCGCCGCGGCGAAGGCATAGTGGACGTCACGCGACGGTGCGCCCTCGCCGATGAAGAAATCGAGCCGGGTGCCGACGCCGAAGCCTTTGACCGGGCCATCCATTTTCAGGGTGTAGCCGAGCGGCGCGAGCAGATCGGTGTAGAAGCGCACATGGGCGTCCACGTCGCGGGTGTGGATCTCGATATGGTCGATCATCGGTGAGGCTCCTCAGACGTTGCCGCCGCACAGGGGAACGGCGATCCGTCTGCCCCGCCAGCGGTCGGGATCGGCGATCAAGGCGGCAAGGCCGGCCGCGCCGGCCGGTTCGACGACCAGGCCCAGCGCCTCGTCGACCAGCGCCATCGCAGCGCGGATATGACCGTCCGTGACCAGCACGACATCGTCGATCACCGCGCGGACCGCCGGTATGGCCGAGGGGATCGGCATCCGGACGGCGATCCCGTCGGCGATCGTTGCGGCGGTCGCGGTCTCGACAACGCGGCCGGTCCGGACGGACTCCGCCATGGCGGGCGCACCGTGCGCAGCGACCGCCACGGTCTCGACCCCGGGCAGCGCATGCTTCGCCCAGCAGCCGGTGCCGGCGGCGAGCGCGCCGTTGCCGAGCGGCACGACCAGAACATCGAAGGCGCCGGCGTCGTCCGTAATCTCCCGGGCCAGCGTCCCTGCACCCTCGGCGATCGTCGCGTGCGCGCCGTCCTCCACGTAGAACAGGCCCTTCGCGGCCGCAAAAGCCTCCGCCTCCGCCTTGGCCGAATCATAGTCCTCGCCGGCCAGCTCGACGTTCGCTCCGAGTCCGCGCATCGCTTCGACCTTCGAGGCCACAGCGTGACGCGAAGCGAAGACGGTGAGAGTCAGGCCCCGCCCGCGCGCGGCCCAGGCGAGGCCCTGCCCGAAATTGCCGGCCGACGCGCAGACCAGAGCCGGCGCGCCATCGAGTGCCGCCACGAAGTTGGTCGCACCGCGCCCCTTGAAGGAGCGGATCGGGTTTGCCGTTTCGTCCTTGAGCAGCAATTCAGCGCCGAGCCGCGCATCGAGCGCAGCCGAGCGGCGCAGCGGCGTGCCCTGGAAGGCCGGATCGATCCGGCCGGCGGCTGCGACGATTCCGTCTGGCGAGGCGCTCCACATGAAGGCATGCTAGAATCCCATGGCGCGGGCTATCCGCTATTGTGGGCCCTACAACGCGGATTATCCGCATCATCTCATGCTAGAGTGACGACATGCACCATGGACAGTTTCGACCGCCGCCTCCTCACACTAGTCCAGCGTGACGCTTCGCTGACCAGCGAGGTGCTCGCCGACCGGATCGGCCTGTCGCCGTCCGCGGTCCAGCGGCGTCTCAAGCGACTGCGCGCCGACGGGATCGTCGACGGGATCGTCGCGACGGTCGATCCGTCGAAGGCCGGTCGGCCGTCCTTCTTCATCGTCGGGCTGGAGATCGAACGCGAGCGGCCGGAACTGCTCCAGCGCCTCCGCGCCTGGCTCGCCGCCGAGGATGCGGTGCAGGAGGTGTTCTATGTGACCGGCGCTTGGGATTTCGTGCTCATCGTCACCGCGCCGGGCGTGGAGGCCTACGACGCCTTGATGGGCAGCCTCATCGCCGACAATCCCAATGTCCGCCGCTTCACCACCAACGTTGCGCTGGGGGTGTACAAGCGCAGCCTGTTCCTGCCGATCCCGGGCGAGCCCGGCTAGGAACGCGCCGGCGCCGCGATCCAGCGCGCCACCTGCGCCTCGAGCACCGGCAGGGGAACCGAGCCCTGGCCCAGCATCATGTCGTGGAACCGGCGCTGGTCGTAGCGTGCGCCGAGGGCCGCCCGCGCCCGATCGCGCAGCATCAGGATGTGCTGCATGCCCACCTTGTAGGATGTCGCCTGGCCCGGCGTCACGAAATAGCGCCGGATTTCGGAGCGGATCTTGCCGATCGGCTGGGGTGAGTTCGCGGTATAGAAGGCGAGCGCCTGCGCCTCGCTCCACCCCCTGGCGTGAATGCCGGTGTCGACGACCAGTCGGATCGCGCGCCAGATCTCGCGGCCGAGCCGGCCGAAATCGCTATGGGGGTCCGTATAGAAGCCCATTTCCCTGGCCAGCCGCTCGACATAGAGGCCCCAGCCCTCGCCATAGGCGCCGTAGAAATAATGGCTGCGGAAGTGCGGCGCGCCGGTCATCTCCTGGGCCAGCGCCAGCTGCATGTGGTGACCGGGCCAGCCCTCGTGATAGGCGGTGCCCTCGATCTCGTAGATCGGCGTCGCGCGCGTATCGGCCAGATGCACGTAGAATATCCCCGGCCGTGATCCGTCCTGCGCGCTCGGCGAGTAATGGGCCGCGCCGCCGGGCTCCTCGCGGAACGATTCCACCCGCCGCACGACGAGGTCCGCGGTCGGCACCCGCCCGAACTGTTCGGGGAGACGTGCCTTCATCGCCGCCAGATAGCCCTCCGCTGTCCGCAGATAGGCCGCGCGGCCGGCATCGTCATTGGCGACGTAGAACCGGCCCTCCTCGCGCAGGTGAACGAAGAAGTCCTCCAGCGCGCCGGTGAAGCCGATCGTGCCCTTCAGCGTCTCCATCTCCGCGCGTATCCGCCGGACTTCGGCGAGGCCGAGCTCGTGGATGGCGTCCGCGCTCATGTCGGTGGTCGTCTGCAGGCGCAGCATGGCATTGTAGTAGGCGGCGCCGTCGGGCAGCGATCCCGCGCCCCGCGGCTCGGTGCCGGCACGTTCGCGATCGGTTTCCAGCCAGGCGCCCAGCCGCTGGTAGGCTGGCTTCATGACGCCGGTCATGGCTTCGGCCACCCTCGCGAGCAGCCGCCGTTCGCCCGCGACGTCAATCTTGCCCGCGCGGAGCAGGCCCGCGGCCTTGGTCTTCGCGTCGGCAAACAGCGCTGCATCGCCGCCGCCGTCAAACGGCGCGCCGGCGATGAGGCGCCGGACCTCCGCCAGCGACTGATCATAGGCGAACCGGGGCATGCGCACCCCGCCCGCGGCGGCGGCGGTCGCGCGGGTCAGATAGGCGTCGATCGTCGGGCCGAGCGCCTCCATCCGCGCCGCATAGGCCTCCATGTCGGCTGGTTCGTCGACCCGGTGCTGGTTGATGAGGAAATTGGGAAGGCCGGTGTGCGGGCCGCTCCGATCGAAGACATAGGCGTGGCCCCGCCACTGCGCCTCGGCCTCGGCGCGCTCGAGCTCCAGCGCCCACATGTCGTAGGAGACCCGGGCGTCCTCGCCCAGCGCCGCGCGATCGAACTGCTGCCGCATCTCGGCGACGCTGCGCCGGCGCCAGGCCAGCCGCCTCGCCGCGGCCGCGTCGCTGGGGTCGGAAAGCTGGTCCTGCCTGTCCTTGCGGCCCATTTGCGTGAGCTGTTCGGGAAGCTGCGCGAGTTCGGCCTCGAACGCCGCGTCCAGATAGGCCGTTAGATCCGCGTCGGCGGTCGCGGGGCCGCCTTGGGCACGTGCGGCCGAAGTCGCCACCAGGCCCGCGGCGAGCCCCAGTCCGAATTCACGTCGTGATAGCTGCACCGGGAACCTCTCCATCTTCTGTCATGTCAGGGCGGACCACCGGCCCGAACGCCCGAGGCGAAAGCGCATGATCGCACATCCCGATACTTTCGGAAAATCGCGCATTTCGACATCCCGATGTGCATTTCCCGCACATGTCGCGGCTGCGCCGGGGCATGCGACGCGCCTGAATCTGCGTCGTCACGGCGCAAGGATCGTATCCACCGCCTTCGCCAGCGTCTTCGGATAGTCGAGCGTGTAATGCAGCCCCCGGCTCTCCTTGCGATGGAGGGCGGAACGGACGATGAGCTGTGCGGTCTGGAGCAGGTTCCTGAGTTCGACCAGATCGGGCGTCACCCGGAAATGACCATAATAATCCTCGACCTCGTCGGTCAGCAGCTTGATCCGGTGGGCGGCGCGCTCCAGCCTCTTGGTGGTGCGCACGATGCCGACATAGTTCCACATGAAGCGACGGATCTCGGTCCAGTTCTGCTTGATCACCACCTCCTCGTCGGAATCGGCGACCCGGCTCTCATCCCAAGGTCGGATCGGCGGCGGTGGCGGCAGATCGTCCCAGCGTCCCAGGATGTCGAGCGCCGCCGCCTCGCCGAACACGAAACATTCGAGCAGGCTGTTGGAGGCGAGGCGGTTGGCGCCGTGCAGGCCCGACTGGCTGACCTCGCCCGCCGCATAGAGGCCGGGCAGGTCGGTGCGCCCGTTCAGATCGATCACCACGCCGCCGCAGGTATAATGCTGGGCGGGCACCACGGGGATCGGGTCCCTGGTGATGTCGATGCCGAGCCCGATCAGCTTGGCATGGATGTTCGGGAAATGCTCCTTCACGAATTCCGGCGGCCGGTGGCTGATGTCGAGATGGACAAAATCGAGGCCGAGCCGCTTGATCTCATGGTCGATCGCGCGGGCCACCACATCGCGCGGCGCCAGCTCCGCCCGGTCGTCGAAGTCGGGCATGAAGCGGTGGCCGGTCTCCGGGATCAGCAGGTGGCCGCCCTCGCCGCGCACCGCCTCGGTGATCAGGAAGTTCTTGACCTCCAGATTGTAGAGGCAGGTCGGATGGAACTGCATGAACTCCATGTTGGAGACCCGGCAGCCCGCCCGCCACGCCATCGCGATGCCGTCGCCGGTCGCGCCCCTCGGCGCCGTCGAGAACAGGTACACCCGTCCCGCGCCGCCGGTCGCGAGGATCGTCGCCCGCCCGAGGAAGGTCTCGACCTTCCCCCGCTTGCGGTTCAGCGCATAGACGCCCCAGACATGGCCATCGCCCGAATAACGCTCGCCGTGACGGCTGGTGACAAGATCGATCGCCACCATGTCGGGGATGAGCGTGATGTTGGGATGGGCGTGGGCGGCGCGCTCCAGCGCCTCCTGCACCGCCCAGCCGGTGGCGTCGTCGACATGGACGATGCGGCGGTGGCTGTGCCCGCCCTCGCGGGTCAGATGCCAGCCGTTGCTGTCGTCGGCGACGTTGAACGGGACGCCGAGATCGGCGAGCCGGTCGATCGCGGCCGGTGCATTCTCGACGACGAACTCGACGGTGGCGCGGTTGTTGAGGCCGGCGCCGGCGATCATCGTGTCCTCGATATGGCTTTCGAACGTGTCGCCCGGCTCCAGCACCGCGGCGATCCCGCCCTGCGCCCACGCGGTCGAGCCTTCGTTCAACGCGCCCTTGGCGAGCACCGCCACCTTGAGCTTCGGCGCAAGGTTCAACGCCGCGGTCAGCCCCGCCGCGCCGGAGCCGATGATGACGACGTCGAAGTCGTGGCTGCTCATGTCCCTGGCCATAACATTGGTGCCGCGCGGGTCAACGCGCCGGCTTGACTTCACCGGGTCGGCGAGAAAGCTTCGTACACCTTCATGGAGCGGGCGATGCCTTTCCCGTTGAACATTCCCCGCATCGATGCCTTGCCGATGAGCCGGCGGGCGCTGCTGGCCTCGGCGACCGCCTTCGTCGCGTTTGCGCCGGCCATCGGTCGGGCGCAGCCCGGCGTCGAGCCTCCTGTCGCCCGAGCTACCGATTTTTCCGAAGTCCTGCACGGCGTTCGCGTCGCCGATCCGTATCGCTGGATGGAAGATTCCGCCGATCCGGACTGGCGCCCGTTCCTCGACGGCCAGGGGGCCTATGCCCGCGCCAGCCTCGATGCGATTCCCGGCCGCGCCGCGTTGCTCGCCCGGATTTCGGCCCTGACCGCAGAATCGTCGATGGCCAACCAGATCGCCTCAGCCGGCGGGCGGATTTTCACCTTTGCGCGACCGCCCGGATCGTCGACCCTCTGCCTCCTGGTTCGCGACACGGCCGATGGGCCCGACCGGATCCTGCTCGATCCCGAAAGCCTCGCTCTGCCCGGGCGACATGCCGGCCTCGACTATTTCTGGCGTCCGTCGCCGGATGGCCGCCACGTCGTCTGCGGTGTGCTTCATGGCGGGTCCGAAAATGCGGTGCTGCACGTCGTCGAGGTGACCACCGGCCGCATCCTCCCGGACCGGATCGACCGGACGAACTTCGCGATGGCCTCCTGGGCGTCCGACAGCAGCGGTTTCTTCTACAACCGCCTGGCGCCGCCCGCCGGGGCGGCGGCGGTGAATTACGAGGGCAGCATCGGCCGGTTCCATCGCCTTGGCGACGATCCGCAGCACGATGTCGCGGTGTTCGGCCGAGGGCTCGATCCCGACATTCCGATCCCCGATATCGGCATTCCCCATGTGCGGGCGATCGCGGGATCGGATCATCTCATCGGGTCGGTCAGCTTCGGCGTCGACGGCAATGCGATCTGCTATCTCGGTTCGGCCGCGGGCGCACGTACCGGCCGGCCCGGCTGGCGCAAGCTCTGCGATCGCGAGGACGGGGTCCACGCCGTCGCGCTCTGGCGGGACGAGATCTATTTTCTGACCAGGACGGACGCGCCGCGCTTCCGCATCGTCAGGACGCCGGTCGCGGCGCCCGATTTCCGGACGGCGCGGGAGATCGTTCCGCAGGGCAGCCATATCCTCCTCGACATGCTGCCGGCCCGGGACGCGTTCTACATCTGGGTATCCGATGCCGGGATCCATCGCCTGCTCGCCCTCACCCCGGATGCCGCGCCGCGCGAGGTCGCGTTGCCGTTCGACGGCGTCTTCCCCTTCGGCGTCAATGCGAGCCCGCAGGAGGACGGTGTCTGGCTGATGCTGCAGGGCTGGGTGCAGCCGCAGACCGGCTGCCACGTCCGTGCCGATGGAGGTGTCAGGCGCATCAGGGTCGCCGAGCCGCCGGCGGCCGATCTCTCGCGCTTTGCCTTCACGCGGGCGAAGGTGCGGGCGCGGGATGGGGCCGAGGTGCCGCTGTCGATCGTTCACCGCCGCGATCTGGTGCGCGACGGTTCGGCGCCGCTGATCGTCACCGCCTACGGCGCCTACGGCGTCACGCTCCAGCCGATCTACATGCCGGCCGACATCGCCTGGCTGGAGCGGGGCGGCGCGCTCGCCATCGCGCATGTGCGCGGCGGTGGCGATCTCGGTGACGAATGGCATCGCGCGGGGATGAAGGCGACCAAGCCGAACAGCTGGCGCGACCTCATCGATTGCGGACGCTGGCTGATCGCCGAGGGCTGGACCAGCCGTCGCGGCCTCGCGATCCAGGGCAAGTCGGCCGGTGGCATCACCGTCGGCCGCGCCCTCACCGAAGCGCCGGAGGTGTTCGGCGCGGCGATCTCGCGGGTCGGCGTGGTCAACGCGCTGCGCGCCCATGTCATGCCGAGCGGGCCCGCCAATGCACCCGAATATGGCGCGATCGACAATCCGCAGGAGTTTCCCGGCCTCTTCGCCATGGACGCCTGTCAGCATGTCCGGCCGGGCGCGGATTATCCGCCGGTGCTGCTGACCGCCGGCCTCAACGACATGCTGGTCGCGCCGTGGCAGGCCGGCAAGATGACCGCCCACCTGCAGGCGGCGTCGCGGCGCCCGGTGCTGATGCGCGTGGAACGCGACGGCGGGCACGGGCTCGGCCTCACCCGCGCCCAGGAGGATGCGGAGAAGGCGGACATCTTCGCCTTCGTGCTGTGGGCGGCCGGTGATCCGGCCTTCCAGCCTGCGATCAGGCCGCCGCAGCCCGGGTGAGGTTGAGGAACACGTCCTCGAGGTCCGCCTCGCGGGTCGAGACGTCGACGATGCCGAGCCCTGCCTTCTGCAGCGCCGCCAGCACTTCGCCGGCATTGACCCGATCCTTGCGGTAGGTGATCGCCAGCGTCCGTTCGCCCTTCAGCTCGATCTTGTCGAAGCAAACCGCGTCGGGCGCGGCCGCCAGATCGCGGTCGACCGTCACCTCGACCACCTTTTCCTGTGCCATTCCGACCAGGGTGCGGGTCGTGTCGTTGGCGATCACCTTGCCGTGATTGATGATCGCGATCCGGTCGCACAGCTCCTCGGCCTCCTCGAGATAGTGGGTGGTCAGCACCACCGTCACGCCCTGCGCATGGAGGCTCCGGACATAGGTCCACAGCTGCTGGCGAAGCTCGACATCGACGCCCGCGGTCGGTTCGTCGAGCACCAGGATCGGCGGCGAATGGACCATCGCCTTGGCGACGAGCAGCCGGCGCTTCATGCCTCCGGAAAGGGTTCGCGCATAGGCGTTCGCCTTGTCCTCGAGATGCACGGCGCGCAGCAATTCCATCGAACGTCGTTCGCCCTTCGGCACGCCATAGAGGCCGGCGAACAGCTCCAGCGTCTCGAACGGGGTGAAGAAGGGATCGAACAGGATTTCCTGTGGCACCACGCCGATCGAACGCTTGGCGTTGCGTGGGTGGGCGTCGATGTCGAAATCCCAGATCGAGGCCGTGCCGCCGCTCTTCATCACCATTCCGGCGAGGATGTTGATGAGCGTCGACTTGCCTGCACCGTTGGGCCCGAGCAGCCCGAATATCTCGCCGCGGGGCACGTCCAGCGTCACGCCGTCGAGCGCGCGCTTGCCGCCCTGATAGGTCTTCTGGAGATCGCGGATCGAAATGGCGGCGTCGCTCATGGACCCGCGCATAGCCGCTCGACGTGTGTGGCGCAAAGCATCGCCGTTAACCGCGATCGACAAGGCGATGTTCATCGTTCCGGAGGCATATCGAGTCCATGTTCGTGCAGTTACATCTGCTGGGCCTTACCCGTACCGCCCTCATCGTCTCGGCGTTGGGCGCGATGCTGCTCGCCAGCCTCGGCGCTGGCCCCACCGCGATCTAGGCGGCCACCCCGATCGAAGCGGATTGTCGCTCGCGCGGGCGCTTGCTAAGGCGCCGGCATGGCTGCGACCGATCCTTACACGCCGGAAATCGTCTACACTGACAGCGCCCGCTGCGTGTGCGACGGCGCCACCCGTATATCGCCTGCGCTTGGCCATCCGCGCGTCTATCTGCAGATCGACGAGAAGGGCTATGTCGACTGCGGCTATTGCGACAAGAGGTTCGCGCTGAAGGGCGGCCCGGCGGACACGGGTGCATAAGCCGCAAAGGCCGCCTATATCGTCCGGATGAGCACTGATCCGCGCAGCTTTCTCTATCGCCCCGACGGCCTTGATCCCGATGGCGCCCTCCGGCTTGCCGCCGATGCCCTCAAGGGTTGCGATGACGGCGAACTCTATCTGCAATTTACCGCGTCGGAGAGCTTCAGCTTCGACGACGGACGGCTGAAGACCGCCGATTTCAACACCCAGGCCGGCTTCGGCCTGCGCGGCGTTTCCGGCGAGACCACCGCCTTCGCCCAGGCCAATGACATCAGCGAGGCGGCCATCCGCCGCGCCGCGGAAACGATGGCGGTGCTCGATCCCGCCAAGGGCGTCCGGCAGGGCCCGCCACGTCGCACCAATGCCAATCTCTATCCCGGCGCAGACCCGCTCGGCCTGATCCCGTTCGCCGAGAAGGTCGCGCTCTGCCAGCAGATCGACGCCGCCGCCCGTGCCCGCGATCCGCGGGTCGCGCAGGTCACGGTCACCCTCGCCGGCTCGTGGAGCGTCGTCGAGATCGTCCGCCCCGACGGCTTCGTCGCGCATGACGTGCGCCCGCTCGTCCGCCTCAACGTCCAGATCATGGCGGAGCAGAACGGCCGCCGCGAGACCGGCTATCACGGCATGGGCGGCCGCTATCTCTACGACGACCTGTTCCGGCCCGAGGCGTGGAACCGCGGCATCGACATCGCCCTCGCCCAGGCGCTGGTGAATCTCGAATCGGTTGATGCGCCCGCCGGCGAGATGACCGTCGTGGTCGGCCCCGGCTGGCCCGGCGTCCTCCTTCACGAGGCGGTCGGCCATGGTCTCGAGGGTGATTTCAACCGCAAGGGCACGTCGGCCTTTTCCGGCCGGATCGGCGAGCGGGTCGCCGCGCCCGGCGTCACGGTCATCGACGATGGCTCGATCGACCGGCGCCGCGGCAGCCTCGCGATCGACGACGAGGGCACGCCGACCCAGCGCAACGTGCTGATCGAGGACGGCATCCTCAAGGGCTATATCCAGGACCGGCTCAACGCCCGGCTGATGGGTGTCGCACCGACCGGCAACGGCCGCCGCGAAA